>Ga0208362_1000027_pt1 | contig 46184 bp, 43 predicted proteins | sample LakMenEpi13Oct10_FD_150693 | JGI IMG/M metagenome (GOLD analysis project Ga0208362, IMG submission 150693) | Freshwater microbial communities from Lake Mendota, WI - 13OCT2010 deep hole epilimnion (SPAdes) | ecosystem: Environmental > Aquatic > Freshwater > Lake > Epilimnion/Euphotic zone ... | reverse complement strand
CTGAGTAGTGAACGAATACATCTTGTCCGCCACCATCAACTGCAATGAAACCGAAACCCTTTTCAGAGTTGAACCACTTAACTGTGCCTGTTGCCATGTTTTTACTTTTCCTTCGATATGTGGGTGTTCCGAGAAATCCTCGGATCACGGTCTTCCTCTTGCGCCAGCGATACCGAATATGTGTTACATGAAACGGGTACTGATTAAGCGTCCGACTAAGGTGAACTCTACCGCCTACTGACCCGTATGCCTAAAGTGGGGCTGGACAGTTTGAGCGTGCACGGTGTTCAATTAAGGCACTAGTAAGAGCAAATGCAGCTGGGGAAGGTCGCATTTGGCGCCCTTGCTAGGAGATTCGTATGCAACGTCTTGTCACGCCTTCTGCCCAATTATCGGTGCGGGGCTTACTTACTATTCATTCAGCACCCTCTGCGCTGCGCGCTCATATTGATTGGGCGATACAAAACATCCTTGGCTCAGATGCGCAGTTGAATTGGTTACCTCAACCAATAATGGTGGGCACATTTAAAAGTAAATGCCAGTGGAGCGCTCACGGTGGATCTGGCGCAGAAATTGCGAGCACATTGCGCAGTTGGCATTACTTAAACTTTGAAGTCATCGAAAACCATGAAAATGGTGGAGAGTTATTTCGCTTCACGCCAGAGCTTGGAATTCACAGAGCAGTCACTGATCTCAGCGGTGGCGTGCTTCTCAATGAGTACGCAATAAATAATGTGATGCAGAACGCTTTTGATGAAGATTCAATGCGAGAAGGTTTCGCTCTGGCTATGGGAACGCCCTGGGATGCACAGCTAGAGAAATTTAGGGGTGCTGGCATGGCTGAGGTCGCTCGCTTGCACGCAATCTAATTAGATAGAATAAAGCTATGAGCCAACTTAATGAATCCCCGATTATCACAGTAGAACGCCGTAAGGCAGTAACAATTATTGTTTCAGCAGTAATTATTGCGCTCGCACTAGGCGTTGGATTAACACAAGTTGGAACGGGTTTTGCAACACGTGCCGGTAATGGAATTACAGTCACAGGATCTGCCAAAACAAGTGCAGTTGCAGATAATGCAGTCTGGACTCTCTCTGTCAGCCTTTCATCTCCAACAGTGGGTGCTGCAGTCAAGAAAGTAGATGCAGATGTTGCAGCCCTTTCTTCATATTTAACTCAAGGCGGCATAGCAGCAGATGCTCTGACTCTTGGCGCAGTTTCAACTTATGCCAATGAGGAGTATGTGAACGGTAATTCAACAGGCCGCATTCTTTCTTATCGCGCTTCACGCGATGTCACGGTGCGCACAAGTGATGTTGAGTTGGTTTCAAAGCTGAGCCAAGGAATTGGTTCATTGCTTGGAACTGGAATTAACGTCAACAACTATGGACCTCAGTACTACATCTCTAACTTGCCAGAGCTTCGCCCAGAGTTAATGAGCGAGGCGATGAAGGATGCAAAGCTTCGCGCTGAATCACTAACAAAGGCTGTGGGTAGCTCACTTGGATCATTGGCCAATGTAAAAGCTGGTCCCATTCAGATCACAACACCTGATTCAACGATGACAGCAGATTACGGTGCGTATGACACAAGCACTATCAACAAGACTGTTAGTGCAACGGTTTCAGTTACTTTTAATACAAACTAAAGCGGGATATTGCCGTGGGCACCACGGCGATGCGGTGTATCAGCAATAATTTTTGCTAACGCACTGCGTGTAAGTGAAGGCTCGATAATCTCATCGACTGCGCCTATTTCAACTGCGCGTGTAACACCGCCAGAAATCTTCTCGTGCTCTGCAGCTAGCTCTAACTCCATCGATTCACGTTGTTCTGCTGGCAAATCCGCCAAAATACGGCGATGCAACACACGAACGGCTGCAACTGCGCCCATTACTGAAACCTCTGCTTCTGGCCAAGCAAATACACGCGTTGCACCTAACGCCTTTGAATTCATCGCAATGAAGGCACCGCCATATGCACGGCGAGTAATTAATGTAACGCGAGGGACAACTGCTTCACCAAATGCATGTAAGAGCTTTGCGCCACGTCGCACCGCGCCTTCCCATTCCTGTCCTGCGCCAGGCAAAAAGCCCTGAACATCTGCAATAACAATAAGGGGAATTCCAAAAGCATCACAGGTTCGAACAAAGCGTGCTGCTTTCTCTCCAGCAGCTGCATCCAATACGCCGGCGATGTGTGCTGGGTTATTAGCTAATACTCCAACAGTTGCACCACCTAATCTGCCAATAATTGTTGTCATATTAGGTGCCCACATAGAGAGCAGCTCAATATGTTCTGTCTCTTTATCCAAAATCGCATCAACCAATGGGTGCACTTCATAAGTGCGCACCTTTGATTGCGGAACAAATACTGAAAGATCAATATCGGCCACATCAGCTTTCATAACCCCATGATTAGCAAAGAGTGCAGTTAAGTCGCGCACGTCATCAATTGCCTCTTGTTCAGTGGGAGCAATGATGTGTGCAAGACCGCTGTTTTTGCGGTGAGCCTCAGGTCCACCCAGCAGCGCCATATCAATATCTTCTCCAGTAACACTCTTAACAACATCAGGGCCAGTGACAAAGATGCGTCCCTCAGGAGATAAAACAACAATGTCAGTTAGCGCTGGTCCATAAGCACCGCCACCTGCAGTTGGTCCAAGAACAAGTGATAACTGCGGGATTCGTCCACTTGCAGAGATCATTGATTGGAAAACTTCACCAAAGGCATCTAATGATGCAACGCCATCACTTAAGCGCGCACCACCTGAGTGCCAAATACCAATGATGGGAACTTGTGCTTCCATTGCCACTTGATAAGCAGAGACGATTACTTTTGAACCTTCAACTCCCAGCGCTCCACTTTTAATTGTGGCATCGGATGCAAAGACAACAACTTTATTTCCTTTGATATCTCCGGTGACAGCAAGCATTCCGCAATCAGTGCGGGGGAGAAGGAATTCAAACTTTCCATCATCAAGTAATCGAGCGATACGGCTTTCTGGATCGCGTGGGTCTAACTGCGCAGTTAGCATTTATATGCTCTTAAATACCAATACGACGTTGTGGCCGCCGAAACCAAAAGAGTCATTAAGCGCTGCGATATCACCGGCAGGAAGTGCACGGGGTTTATCGCGAACAACGTCAACAGTGACGGCTGGATCCAAATCATCGATATTAATTGTTGGTGGAGCTAAACGATCTTGTAGCGTCTTAACAATGAAGACTGATTCAATCGCACCAGCTCCACCTAATAAGTGCCCAGTCATAGATTTAGTTGCAGAAACTGCAACATGATCAGCATCTGCGCCAAGGGCTGCGCGCAAAGCATTTGCTTCGGCAACATCTCCGGCAGGCGTTGAAGTGGCATGGGCGTTTAAGTGAACAATATCTTTTGTGGTTAAACCTGAATCACGCAGAGCAAACTTAACTGCGCGCTGCACGCCAGCTCCATCTGGGTCTGGTGCTGCAATGTGATAACCATCAGAAGTTAAGCCTTGGCCTGCTATTTCGCAGTAGATCTTGGCACCGCGTGCAAGGGCGTGCTCATACTCTTCTAGAACTAATATTCCGCCGCCTTCACCTAAAACAAAGCCATCGCGGTTTAAATCATAGGGACGAGAGGCACGCTGTGGCTCATCGTTTCTAGTTGAAAGCGCCTTCATTGCCGCAAAACCAGACATTGGCATTGCATGAATAGCTGCTTCAACACCGCCGCTGACGACAATATCTGCGCGATCATTTCTAATCATCTCTAGTGCGTAACCAATTGCTTCAGCACCAGATGCACACGCACTCACCGGGGTGTGAACACCAGCGCGGGCTTGTAGTTCAAGACCAACATTTGCTGCAGGTCCATTTGGCATCAACATAGGAACGGTGTGTGGACTAACTAGTCGTGCACCTTTTTCGCGCAAGATGTCATATTGATCAAGCAGAGTTGTAACGCCACCAATACCTGATGCAATGACAACGCCTAGACGCTCTTTATCAACTTCGGGTGAACCGGCATCTTTCCAAGCCTCGCGTGATGCAACGAGTGCAAACTGTTCAGATCTATCTAGGCGTCGCAGCTCAACGCGCTCCATCTGCTCTGCAGGTTCAACTGCTACTCGCGCAGCAAAGTGAACCGGAAGGGTTTGTGCCCACTCCTCAGTCAGGTTTCGAACACCACTTGTGCCAGCAAGGAGAGCTGACCAAGAAGTTGTTACATCCCCACCAATAGGAGTTGTGGCACCAAGTCCGGTGACGACAACGCGACGACGAGACATGAAAGGTAAGTTCTTACTACTTACTTAGCTGCGTTAACGATGAAATTAACTGCATCGCCAACTGTGGCTAGATCAGTAACAGCTTCATCAGGAATCTTCACGCCAAAGCGCTCTTCTGCAGCAACTACAACTTCAACCATGCTCAGTGAATCTACTTCTAGATCATCAGTGAAGTTCTTATCAAGTTCAATTGATGCAGCTGGAATACCGGCTACTTCTTCAACGATCTCTTTAAGTCCTGCTAGTACATCTGCTGGTGCAAGTGCCATGTGATGTGTTCCTTTTCTTGAGCGAATAGTTCAATGGATCAACAGGTGGTAATTCTCTATGAAAAGAGTGCTTACTTACGAGTATTGACAGGCGTAAGTGTCATAAATCTCAGGGTGTAGGCGGAAGTTGCACCACTTGCCCCGCATAAACCAGGCCAGCCCCATAGCCAATGAGCAACGCTAACTTGCCATGCATCTCGGGATGTTTTTCAAGCAAGACATCCATTGCAAGGGGAATTGATGCAGCTGATGTATTTCCATTCACGCGAATGTCATCGGCAACTAAAACTGAATCTGGCAACTTCATTTCTTTCACCATTGTTTCAATGATGCGAATATTTGCTTGATGAGGGATAAACACATCAAGATCATTAACGCCTAATCCAGCAGACTCCAAAGCCTTAAGACCGACTTTGCTCATGGAATAAACAGCCCAACGAAATACTGTTTGACCTTGTTGGGAAATATTTGGCCAACCTAATTGAGCAACACCTTTATCAGGGGCGTTTCTAAACTCTGTGTATGCAGGATTTAATAAAATTGCATCACGTGAATCAGCATCTGATCCCCAAATAGTTGGGCCAATCTTTGCTTCTGTACTTTGTCCAATAACAACAGCGCCAGCACCATCGGCAAAGATAAAGGCAGTGGCACGATCATCTGGGTCAGTAAAGTCAGAGAGCTTTTCAACGCCCACCACTAATACATTCTTAGATGTTCCACCACGCACTAAATCACTTGCCATACCAACGCCATAGCAAAAGCCGGCACAAGCTGCACTGATATCAAAAGCTGCCGCTTTGGGATTACCAAGTTCATTGATGAGTTCAGTTGCAGCACTTGGGGCTTGGTAGGGATAAGAAATAGTAGAAAGAATCAAAGTATCGATATCTGCCATTGTTAATTTTGCTCGCTTAAGTGCACTCTCACATGCAGCTTTTGCCATAGTTATGACGGTTTCATCAGGACCTGCAAAACGACGAGATTCGATACCTGTGCGCTGTTGAATCCACTCATCACTTGATTCAATTCGATCAACAATTTCAGAGTTAGGCACTAAGCGCTTAGGACGGTAAGAACCAACAGAGAGGATCTGACTATTAGTCGTCGGTGATGATTTGATAATCATGCGTGCCTTCCTGCAAATTCCTTAGCGGCAGACACATCATCTGCACTCTTAAGAGCGAAAGTTTCGATCTCTGGAGCACCGCGCTTGAGTAAGCCAACCAGAGTTCCAGCCGGTGGTAATTCAATGACACCCGTTATACCGAGTTTTTTCATCGTCTCCATGCACAGATCCCAGCGCACTGGATTAGCTATCTGATTAACGATGCGCGTGAGCACTTGCGCTCCATCTGTGACTACTTCACCATCCTTATTAGAAATAACTGAGATTGTTGTTGGGGCAGTTGAGATTGTTGCAGCAAGCGTGCGCAGAGGTTCAACGGCAGGTGCCATAAAAGGAGTATGAAAAGCACCGGCAACAGCTAGGGCTCGAACTCGTGCGCCTTCGGGTGGATTTTCTGAAAGTGCGGCCAGAGCTGCTAAATCACCTGCAGCAACAATTTGTCCTCCACCGTTATCGTTGGCAGCAACTAATTCAAGTTCTTTAAGTTTTTTCAAAACGATTTCGCGATCTCCACCTAATACTGCTGACATTCCAGCAGGAGAGAGCGCTGCAGCTTTAGCCATTTCTAACCCACGTGCTCGCACTAAACGCAACGCATCTTCATCTGAAATTGCGCCACTGATTGCAGCTGCTGCCAGCTCGCCCACAGAGTGACCTGAAGTGAATGAAAAATTCTTGATACCAAGTGCGTGTGCACCCAATAAAGATGCAGCCACGATAAGAGGTTGGGCATTAGCCGTGTCTTTGATTTCCTCAGCATCAGCTGTTGTGCCAAGTCTTATCAGATCTAAATCAATTCGCATTGACCATCTGGAGAGAAGTTCAAAAAAAATGGGATTAGTCACCCAAGAATTAAACATCCCTGGAGTTTGGGAACCCTGCCCCGGAGCAATAATTGCTAACACGTTTATTACTTTACTCGAATGGGTCGATTACTACCTAGTACGAGTAACTAACCAGACTTGCGCACTGTGTTGGGCAACTGTGATTTTTGCTTGCGGGGCTGCGATTGCTGGCTCATAGGTTGCAACAACTTGCGAGGCATCAAAGATACATCGGAAAGCCTCGCCCCAGGTGTTATCAGGTAATGTGAAAACAGTTTCAGTATTTGATGAATTCATCAGTAGCAGTAGTCCTCTGTTTGGATCTGCTTCAACAAAGACAGTAATGCTGCTTTTTTCTTCATCTTGCCAGTGATCATCACCCATCTCATGGCCACCTAAGGAGAACCACGCAATATCTTTGCGCTTTGTTCCTTCGTCGACGATGCCTGTGAAAAACTCCGAGGTAACATCGGCTAAATAAGTTTCGCGAATCTTTGCTAACTCTTGCACTGCAGCCAGAATATCTCTGCCTTTTTCATCTAAATCCCAAGGCAGCGCCCAACCACCATTGAAGGTTGATGCGTTTTCCTCATTAAAATCAATTGGAAGTGAATAGCCATTATTGGAACCGTTTTGTGAGCGACTTACTTCATCACCCATATTGAGCATAGGAACACCTGATGAGAGCATCAGAGTTGCAAGCATTGATTTCTTGAGCCAATGCCTAATGGTGTTAACTCCTAAATCATCAGTTTCACCTTCAATGCCAACATTCCATGATCTGTTGGAATCACTTCCATCAGCGTTGTTTTCTAAGTTGGCTTCGTTGCGTTTGCTGTTATAGGTGACCATGTCATGAAGAGTGAAGCCATCATGGGCGGCAATGAAGTTAATAGATGAAGTAGGACCGCGATAATAGAAAATAGAGCTAGAACCACTAATGCTGTTGGCAATATCTGCAACACCTTCACCGTAACCGCGCTCAAGATCTCCTAACCAAAATTGACGCACTGAGTCACGATAAGCATCGTTCCATTCGCGCCAAGGATGGGGGAAATCACCCAGTGAATAGCGGGAGATATCCCATGGTTCAGCAATCATTTTTAAGTTACGCAAAACTGAGTCAGATTCAATAGCTGACATGAGTGATGAATTAAAGGCGCTGTGGCTTGTGTAGAGGGCGGTTGTTAAGTCAAAGCGGAATCCATCCACGCCAATCACTTCAACCCACCAGCGCAGTGAGTCAATAATCTGTCGCACAGAGTGAGGATTACTTGCAGCAAAAGTGTTTCCACATCCAGTGACATCGACGTAATTGCCTTCTGCATCATGGCGGTAGTAGGCCTTGTTATCAATTCCCTTATAGGAAAGAGTTGGTCCACCTACTCCACCTTCAGCAGTGTGGTTATAGACAACATCTAAAATCACTTCAATACCGGCACTATGGAGTTGATCAACAGATAACTGCAGTTCGCTAATGGGATCTTGAGTTGATGCATAGGCAGCGTGCGGTGCACTAAAAGCTAAAGAGTTATAGCCCCAGTAATTCTTACGACCACGTGCATAGATAGCTGGTTCTGTTACAAATGCTGCGATAGGCAAGAGCTCGAGTGCAGTTGTTCCAATTGATTTTAAATGTGCAATTGTTGAAGGGTGGCCAAGTGCCTTATATGTGCCGCGCTCATGTTCAGGAATTTCCATATTCTTGGCTGTTAAACCCTGCACATGTGCTTCATAAATTATTGTCTTTGCCCATGGCACAAGTGGGCGATTGATTTCGCGAACGCGGTGATCAGAGACCACGCTATATGGAGTATTTCCTGCGCTGTCCCGATCATCGCGAGCAGATAGATCTCCATTACCAATGCCATCAGATGCAACATGGCCATAGATTTCAGGAACGTAATTAAGTTGCCCATCAAGGCAATGCGTATAGGGATCAATGAGAAGTTTGGCTGCGTTAAAGCGCACACCATGTTCTGGTTGCCATGGTCCATAAACGCGATAGCCATAGCGCTGACCTGGGCGCACTCCTGCTAGATAGCCATGCCAGATTGGTCCATTGCGATGTGACATCGCAAAGCGGGTTTCTACTAACTTGCCATTGACCTCATTAAAAAGGCATAGCTCAACTGCATCTGCGGCATTGGACCAGATGGCAAAGTTTGTTCCGCCCTCAGTCACGGTTGCACCAAGGGTTCGGGGATCTGCGGCGAGCACGGCGCAATACTGCCCTTAATAGATGGTATTTACTCGTTTATTCGGTTGGCCTTTCGGGTTACTGGCCAGTAACCTTGGACACATGAAGATCGCTGTCTGCATCAAACAGGTCCCAGATTCTTGGGCTGAGAAGAAGATGGTTGGTGGATTACTAGATCGCGCCAACGTTGATGCAGTTCTCAATGACTTAGATGAATATGCAGTTGAAGAAGCACTTCGAATTGCAGAAGCACATGGTGGAAATGAAGAAGGTGGCGCGAACACAGTCACTGTTATTTCAATGGGGCCAGAGCGTGCGACAGAAGCTGCTCGCAAAGCCTTATCTATGGGTGCAAATGATGCGATTCTCATTAGCGATCCTGTCTTAGCTGGCGCAGATGCTGTTGTGACCGCTGAAGTTTTGGCCAATGTGATCTTAAAAGGTGAGTTCGACATCGTTATCTGTGGAACTGAATCAACAGATGCCCGAATGAGCGTTGTTCCAGCGATGATGAGCGAGAAGCTGGGATGTGCTCAATTAACTTTTGCTTCTAAGGTTTCGGTAGATCCAGCGGCTAAGAAAGTCTCGATTACGCGAGTAACAGAGGCTGGCGTGGATGAAGTCCATGGAGAGTTTCCTTGTGTCATCAGTGTTGTTGAAAAGATTAATGAGCCGCGCTACCCATCCTTTAAGGGCATTATGGCTGCGAAGAAAAAGGTTATTGATGTCCGCGACTTTGCAAGTACTGGTGCGCAGTTCACAAAATCGTGGTCAGCAGTAGTTGATTCTGCTCCACGTCCACCACGTGCGGGCGGCGTTGTTGTTACCGATGATGGAACTGCCGGACAAAAACTTGTTGATTTCTTGAGTGAGAAGAAGTTGATATGAGCACTGTTTTAATTCTTGCTGATTTCGCCGGCGAAAAGGCAACCAAAGCAACGGTTGAAATTGCAACAGCTGGCGCTGTCATTGGTGAAGTAACAGCATTAGTTCTAGCACCTGTTGGCAAGGGGGCAGCCTATGCAGCCTCCATTAATCAAGGGCCAGTCACAAAAGTACTTGTCATTGAATCAGATGATTTTGTACGCCATGGCGTTGCAGCTTGCGCAGATGCGCTCGCACATGTCATTGGACAAATCTCTCCTTCGGCAGTTCTCGTGGTTTCACACGCCTTTGGTAAAGAAGTGGCTGGTCGCGTGGCAATGAAGTTAAAGATTGGCATCATTACTGATGCAGTTGATGTTGCTGCAGATTGCACTGCAACTCAGTTGGTTTTTGGTGGATCAACAACTGTTCACTCAAAGGTCAACGAAGGCACAGCAATAATTACCGTGCGCCCTAACACCATCTCTGCAAACTTTGCCGCAGCAACCCCAGCAATAGAAAACACAACTGCGCCAATATCTGATTGCTCAAAGAAAGCAACGATTACCTCATCTCAGCCACCAGTTAAGGGTGGTCGTCCAGAGTTAACTGAAGCCAACATTGTTGTCTCAGGTGGTCGCGGAACAAATGGAGATTTTGCAACAGTTGAAGCCTTTGCAGATTCATTAGGTGCAGCCGTTGGTGCATCACGCGCAGCAACGGACGCGGGTTGGTATCCACATTCTCATCAAGTAGGTCAGACTGGAAAAACTGTTAGCCCACAGCTCTATGTTGCATGTGGAATCTCAGGGGCAATTCAGCACCGCGCTGGCATGCAAACAAGCAAGAACATCGTGGTGGTTAATAAAGATCCAGAAGCGCCACTGTTTGAATTAGCTGATTTTGGTGTTGTGGGAGATCTCTTTGCCGTGCTGCCTCCTGCCACTGAAGGCGTTAAAGCCCTCAAAGCCTAAGATTGGACCCATGTCCTCTATCTACCTAGACCATGCGGCCACAACGCCCATGGTCGAAGAAGCGTTAATTGCCATGACTGCGCAATTAGCACGCTTAGGTAATCCTTCAAGTTTGCATACACATGGACGTGCAACACGAAAAACTTTAGAAGATGCCAGAGAAGTTATTGCAAAAGAAGTTGGTTGCTTGCCCAGCGAAGTTATTTTTACCGCATCAGGCACAGAAGCAAATAACACTGCGCTCAAAGGTTTGTATTGGCAAGGACGCGATAAAGGCAAGCATGTTGTGGTTACTAGCGCCATTGAGCACCATGCAATTCTTGATCCTGCGCACTGGCTAGAAGTGCATGAGGGTGCTGAAATTGTTCAGATTCCAGTGAATGCTCATGGCGTAATAGACATTGAATTTCTTTCTCAACTAGTTGCTGCCAGAGGCAATGAGATTGCAGTAATTAGCGTCATGCACGCAAACAATGAAACTGGAGTTATTCAACCGATTGCAAAGGTTGTTGAAATTGCTGGAGAAATTCCAGTTCACACCGATGCCGCGCAGAGCTTTAAAAAGGTTCCGCTTTCATTTGCAGATCTTGGTGTTTATGCAATGTCATTGAGCGCCCATAAAGTTGGAGGACCTCTAGGAATTGGCGCACTCATTTTGCGCAGAGCAGTTGAAATTCCTGCATTGCTGCACGGTGGGGGACAAGAACGTGAAATTAGAAGTGGAACTTTAAATGCACCAGCAATTGTGGCTTTTGCTGCAGCAGCTAAGAGCAAGTATTACGATGTAAAGAACGTAAGCGCACTGCGTGACTCCTTTATTGCAGGAATTACATCTGCACTACCTGAAGTCATTATTAATGGTGTGCAATCAGATCGCCTACCAGGAATCGTGAATGTGACTTTTCCTGGAACACAAAGTGACACGTTGCTATTGCTCATGGATGCACAACACATTTCCTGTTCAACAGGATCTGCCTGCAGTGCTGGTGTGCATGAAGCCAGCCACGTTTTACTAGCCATGGGACACACTGAAGTAAGTGCTCAGTCTTCACTGCGCTTTTCTTTCGGTGCGACAAGCACCAGTGCAGACGTTGATTTCGCAGTGTCAGTCTTGCCTGATGTAATTACCCGTGGAAGGGCGGCAAATCTTTCATGAAGTTAATTGCGGCAATGAGCGGTGGCGTTGATTCTGCGGTGGCTGCTGCCCGCGCAGTTGAAGCTGGCCATGATGTTATTGGTGTGCACTTAGCACTCTCCTCAAATCCTCAGAAGTATCGCTCTGGTGCTAGAGGCTGTTGCACCATTGAAGATTCACATGATGCGCGCCGCGCCGCCGATGTCATCGGTATTCCTTTTTATATCTGGGATATGGCTGAAGAGTTTCATGATGGCGTTGTTGAAGATTTCTTAGCTGAGTATGCAGCTGGGCGAACACCTAATCCATGTTTGCGTTGTAATGAAAAGATTAAATTTGCAGCCGTACTAGATCGTGCACGCGCTATGGGATTTGATGGTGTTGTTACAGGTCACTATGCAAGAACACAGATATCTGACACTGGAAAGACTCTTCACCGAGCAGTTGATCACTCAAAAGATCAGTCATATGTTTTATCAGTTTTAACGGTTGAACAAATTGAGGGAGCGATTTTTCCGCTGGGTGATACAACGAAAGTTGATATTCGCAAAGAGGCAGAAGTGCGCGGCTTAGCAGTTGCACAAAAGCCAGATAGTCACGATATTTGTTTTGTTCCATCTGGTGACAACGCTGGATGGTTGCGAGATCGTTTGGGAAGTGAAGTAGGCCCAATTGTTGATCAAGATGGTGTAAAAATCGGTGAACACAAAGGTGCTTATACATACACAATCGGCCAACGCAAAGGCTTAGGACTAACGGTTCCAACTGCTGATGGTTCACCGCGATTTGTTTTAAAGATCGAGCCTGTGAGCAACACTGTTGTGGTTGGTGCACGTGAAGATTTAGCAGTATCAACTATGCGTGGTGAGAGGGCTGTGTGGTGTGGCCCAGGTGTAACCGAACAGCCACAACGCGGCTTTGTTCAAGTACGCGCGCATGGCGCAGCACTACCTTGTTCTTACTTCTTTGATGGAACATTGCTCACTGCCCACTTAGATGAACCTCTTTTAGGATTGGCAACTGGCCAAGCGATGGTTATTTATGATGGTGATCGCGTCGTAGGTTCAGCCACAATTTGTGAGACTGAGTAATGAGTAATCAAGCTCGCCACCGCATGAGTGAGCTCATGGGACAAATTCGTGATCATCAATTTAAATACTACGTTCTAGATGCACCAACAGTTACTGATGCAGAATTTGATGCCTTACTAAAAGAATTAACTGCGATAGAAGCCAAGCACCCAGAACTTCGTGAGGCAGATTCACCAACCCAACACGTGGGTGGAGGCTTTGCTACTCAATTTGAGCAACGCGATCACATTGAAAAAATGATGAGTTTAGATAACGTCTTTGACATTGAAGAGCTTTCATCATGGTTTGATCGCGTTGAGAAGGAAGTTCCTAAACCTTCCTACCTATGCGAACTCAAAGTAGATGGCTTAGCAATTAACTTGACCTATGAAAAAGGTCAGCTAGTGCGAGGTCTCACTCGTGGCAATGGTGTTACAGGTGAAGATGTGACTTTGAACGTTAAGACAATTAAGAACCTGCCTCACACTCTCTCAGGGGAAAAAACTCCAGATTTGATTGAAGTACGTGGAGAAGTGTTTTTTCCTATTGCAGCCTTTAATGAACTCAATGAATCACTAGAGGAATCTGGTAAAGCACTCTTTGCTAATCCACGCAATGGAGCAGCTGGATCTTTGCGTCAAAAGGATCCACGAGTAACTGCATCACGCCCACTCTCAGTAGTTGTTCATGGCGTGGGAGCGAAAGAGGGTATTTCATTTGAGTCACAAAGTGATGCCTATGAAGTATTAGCCTCACTTGGCTTGCCAACAAGTGATCGCTTTAAGGTGTGTAAGAGCCGCGCTGAAGTTGAGAAATTTGTTAAGTATTACGAAGAACATCGCCATGATGTTGAGCATGAAATCGATGGGGTAGTTATAAAGGTCGATTCAATGAGTGAGCAGGCCCAGTTGGGCTTTACGTCCCGTGCACCTAAGTGGGCTATTGCATTTAAGTATCCGCCTGAAGAAGTAACTACCAAACTTCTAGATATCAAGGTCAGTATTGGTCGCACGGGTCGCGTAACACCATTTGCTTTTATGGAGCCAGTTAAAGTTGCGGGTTCAACAGTTACTAATGCAACTCTTCATAACGCTGAAGAAATTGTTCGCAAAGGCGTGTTGATTGGCGATGTAGTTGTTATTCGCAAAGCTGGCGATGTTATTCCAGAAGTTCTAGGACCAGTCATCGAGCGACGCACGGGTAGTGAGCGCGCCTTTGTTATGCCAACAAATTGCCCAGAGTGTGGATCAAAGCTGCGTGCAATGTCTGAGGCTGATGTTGATATACGTTGCCCAAATACTCAAAGTTGTCCCGCACAGTTGCGTGAGCGCATTTACTACATTGGTTCACGTGCTGCTCTAGATATTGATGTTCTGGGTTATGAAGCTGCAGTGGCATTGCTTGAATCAAAGATAATTACCGATGAATCAGATCTCTTTGCATTAAATGAGGAGAAATTGGCAAAGAGTGAGTTCTTTACGAAAAAAGATGGATCCGCTGGTGCAAATGTCGCAAAGCTTCTTGCCGCACTTGAGCAAGCAAAGAAGCAACCGCTCTGGAGAACTTTGGTCGCACTTTCCATCAGGCACGTTGGTCCAACTGCAGCCCAAGCATTAGCTACAAACTTTGCATCTATTGCCAAGATTTCAACTTCCTCTGCAGAAGAGTTAGCGGCAGTAGATGGTGTTGGATCAACAATTGCGCACTCAATAGTTGAGTGGTTTGCCGTTGATTGGCACCGCGAAATTATTCGAAAGTGGGAAGCTGCTGGCGTTACTGTCGTTCAACAAGAGGGTGCCGCTTTGCCACAAACACTGGCTGGCTTAACTTTTGTTGTCACTGGTGGATTGGAATCTTTCACTCGCGATGGCATCTCCGAAACCATCACAGGCCATGGTGGCAAAGCTGCTAGCGCTGTGTCTAAGAAGACAGACTATGTATTGGTGGGCACTGACCCAGGATCAAAGTTAGCTAAAGCACAAGAACTCGGCGTGCCAGTCATCGATGAGGCTCGATTTAAGCAATTACTTAATGGGTTGGCATAGTAGGATTTCAACCATGATGAACTTAGCAAACGAGGCTGTGCGCGAACTTCCAATGCCCCCTTACGCATTTGGCATTATTGGCTTTGCCGTTCTCTCACTTCTTCTGTATTTAACTCTTCGCCTAGACCGGGACTAATTTGTCCCGCGTTGGAATTTACGGCGGAACCTTTGACCCCATTCACCGCGGTCATCTGCACGTAATTACCCAACTATTTAAAAAAGATCTCATTGATCAATTACTTCTTATTCCAGCAGGCCAACCTTTGCTGCGAAGTAGCGAGCCAACTGCCTCACCAGAACAGCGCCGAAAGATGTGTGAGTTAGCTGTTTCAACTTTGCCAGAGGAAATCAAGAACAAAGTAAGTGTTAACCCCATTGAAATCCTGCGCCAAGGTCCTAGCTATGCGATCGATACCGTTGAAGCGGTGAGTCAAACACATCCAGATGATCAGATTTACTTGATTGTCGGTGCAGATGCTTTTTCAAAGATGGATCAGTGGCACAGGGCCCAAGAGTTAGAAAAAATGGTCTCAGTGATCTGCATCAATCGCCCAGGTTATCCAGCAACTGGAATTGATATTGAGGCCCTTGATACTGCGGCAACAACGATTCGCCAGGGATTGAGCGCTGATGTGCCGGAAATAGTGGCGGGATTTATAAGAGAGAATGGGCTCTATGACAATCAGTAGCAAAACCCGCGAGATAACCCAAGTAGCCGCCCATGCCATTATCGAAAAGATTGGCACGGACTTAATCGCTATTGATTTATCAGATCAATTAGTTTTAAGCGAAGTCTTTTTGATTGCAACAGGCCAGAACTCAGCACAGGTTGATTCAATTGCAGATGAAGTAGAACGCAAGCTTCAAGCAATAGGAGAGAAGCCAGCACGCCGTGAAAAAGGTGCTGAATGGATTTTGCTTGATTACTCAGATTTAGTTGTGCATATTCAAAGCGTTGAACTACGCAAGTACTACATGCTTGATCGTCTTTGGAATGACTGCCCAACTATTGAACTAGATGCTGTGAAGGAAGCCGCATTAAATGGTAGGTAATCGAATTGTTGTTTGGCGCCATGGACAAACTGACTGGAACAAGATCAACCGTTTTCAAGGCCATTCTGATATTCCACTCAATGAAGTTGGAAAAGTACAAGTAACCAGAGCAGCCCAAGTTTTAGCTGGCATGAATCCAACTCAGATTATTTCAAGTGATCTGGGCCGTGCTAAAGAAACTGCACAAGCCCTTGCAGATTTAACTGGGTTAAGTTTTAGTACACATGAATCACTGCGAGAAACAAATGGTGGTTTATGGGAAGGTAAAACTGGTTCACAAAATCGTGCAGAAGATTTTCATAACTTTATTCGCTGGATTGATGGCGATGATAGTCCTGCTGGCACAACAGGGGAGCGACGCAGTGAAGTTGCATCTCGCGCAGTTGGCGAAATATTGAAAGCCCTTGAAGGAAAGACAGAACAACTCCTAGTTGTTGCAACACATGGTGGAACTGCTAGATGTGTCCTTGGAGAATTGCTACAGCTTCCACTTTCTCATTGGGGCGTATTAGGCGGACTTTCAAATGCATCGTGGTCAGTCCTACAACGAAATCCCCGACAGTGGAATTTAGTTGAACACAACGCTGGATCTATTCCAGAACCTGTCTATGGCGAAGAAAGTGGAGCAACTTTCGTTTAAAACCACCGTGCATGTATGCGGTAAGGTCTGCACTTGAAGTAAATGGGGCTATAGCGCAGCTGGTAGCGCACCTGCATGGCATGCAGGGGGTCAGGGGTTCAAATCCCCTTAGCTCCACGTATGAATAACAACGTGAATGACGAGCGCGAGCACGCGGCATACGACTTTGCCTACGTGCAGGAAAAATGGCTGCCCATTTGGGATGAAGTACAACCATTTAAATCAGGACGTGCAGATGACACACGTGAAAAGAAATATGTATTGGATATGTTTCCTTATCCATCCGGTGATCTTCATATGGGCCATGCCGAGGCATATGCACTAGGTGATGTGATTGCCCGTTACTGGGTTCAAAAAGGTTTTAACGTTATGCACCCAATTGCTTGGGATGCTTTTGGTTTACCTGCTGAAAATGCAGCAATCAAACGCAACTCTGATCCACGCATTTGGACCTATGAAAATATAGCTGTTCAAAAAGCATCAATGCGTCGTTTCGCATGTTCTTTTGACTGGGACCGTGTGTTTAATACTTGCGATCCTGAATACTATAAATGGAATCAGTGGCTGTTTCTAAAACTGCACGAGCGCGGCCTTGCCTACCGTAAAGATTCAGCAGTGAACTGGTGTCCTGGATGCCAAACTGTTTTAGCAAATGAACAAGTTGTTGCTGGACTTTGCGAGCGATGTGATTCAGCTGTTACCAAGAAGAAGTTGAATCAGTGGTATTTCAAGATCACTGACTATGCCGATCGTTTACTCGATGACATGGCTCAATTAGAAGGTAAATGGCCGGAAAAAGTTTTGATGATGCAGCGTAACTGGATTGGACGCTCAACCGGTGCCAACGTTTCATTTGTTATTGAAGGCCGCACAGAGCCAGTAACTATCTACACAACCCGCCCAGATACTTTGTATGGTGCAACATTTATGGTTGTTGCTGCCGATAGTGAGCTAGCCGCAGAATTAGTTGTTGGAACAGGTGTTGAAGCAGAATTCAATTCTTACCTAGAAAAGATTAAGGCCGATAGCGATATCGATCGCCTGGCTACAGATCGTCCAAAGAGTGGTGTTTTTCTTAATCGCTATGCCATTAACCCAGTTAATGGTGCAAAGCTACCTATTTGGGCCAGTGATTATGTTCTAGCTGATTACGGCACGGGAGCCATCATGGCTGTTCCAGCACATGATCAGCGAGATTTAGATTTTGCAAGAGCCTTTAAGTTGCCTGTAGTTGTAGTTGTTGAGACTGGGGAAGAAGATCCCAATGCAAGTGGAGTTGCAACAACTGGTGATGGAAAGTTAGTTAACTCAGGCGCGCTCAATGGCCTTAATAAGGCAGATGCAATTGCTGCTATTAACAGCCAACTTGAAAAAGATGGACTTGGAAAATCTGCCCGTAACTACCGTTTGCGCGATTGGTTAGTCTCGCGCCAGCGTTACTGGGGAACGCCTATTCCAATTATTCACTGCCCATCATGTGGTGAAGTTGCTGTTCCCGCAGATCAACTTCCACTTACTTTGCCTGATGCTAAAGGTTTAGATTTAAAGCCAAAGGGAACATCACCTCTGGGTGCTGCAACTGATTGGGTCAATGTTGCATGTCCTAAGTGTGGGGCTGCATCAAAGCGAGATACCGACACAATGGATACCTTCGTGGATTCATCTTGGTATTACCTGCGTTATCCATCTTCTACCGTCCACGATCAACCATTTTCAAAGAAGGATATTGAGACCTGGTTACCTGTTGATCAATATGTTGGCGGCGTAACACACGCGATTTTGCACCTTCTCTATAGCCGTTTCTTTACTAAGGTTCTCAGCGACATGGGCATGGTTAATTTCAATGAACCATTTACACGTCTGCTTAACCAAGGAATGGTTGTTATGGATGGCTCTGCGATGTCAAAGAGTCGTGGCAATCTTGTTGCACTCTCTGATGAACTTGAAAAACACGGCGTTGATGCAATTCGTCTGTCTATGGTTTTTGCTGGTCCACCAGAAGATGACGTTGATTGGTCTGATGTTTCACCATCAGGTTCAGTTAAGTTTTTAACTCGTGCTTGGCGTTTATCTGGAGACATCACAAGTGCTCCAGGAGTAGATTTTTCAAAGGGAGATGTCTCACTTCGTAAGGCAACACATAAAGCTCTCAATGATGCAGGATTTGCAGTTGAGTCATTCCGATTCAACGTTGCAGTTGCCCGTGTCATGGAGCTAGTAAATGCAACGCGTAAGGCGATTGATTCTGGTTGCGGTGGCGCTGATCCTGCAGCTCGTGAGGCTGTTGAAGCCATTGCAATCATGGTTTCACTGGTTGCACCTTTTACAGCTGAAGAAATGTGGGAGCGCTTAGGACATAAGCCTGCTGTGGCACTTGCGGGCTGGCCAGCGGTAGATCCAAAACTTCTTGTGGCAGATTCAGTGGAGGCCGTTATTCAAATTAACGGCAAGATTAAAGAGCGCATTGATGTCTCACCAACGATTACTGATGCAGAACTTGAGGCATTAGCCCTTGCGCATCCAACAATCGTTGCTGAACTGGGCGCAAACGCACCGAAAAAGGTCATTGCGCGCGCGCCAAAACTAGTTAATATCGTCGCTTAATACTCGCGCGAGTAGTTCCACAATGTGAAAGGCCATGTCAATGAAGACAATTCTAGATGCCATCGGTAATACACCATTGATTAATATTGAAGGCATTTGGGTCAAGATGGAGTATTTGAATCCATCTGGTTCTATTAAAGCGCGAATGGCTAAATACATGATTGAACGTGCAGAAGAAGAAGGCCTATTAAAGCCGGGCGACACAATTGTTGAAGCAAGTAGCGGTAATACTGGAAATGCAATGAGTATGGTTGCAGCGGTTAAGGGTTACAAGATGTTGGTAATCATGCCTGATGGAATGAGTCCAGAGCGAACAGCAATCTCTGAAGCATTTGGCGCAGAAGTTCACACTATGGGAGATTTCCATGTTAATGACGCGCTAGAAGAAGCACGTCGGCGCGGAGCAATGCCAGGTTTTTTTGCACCACAACAATTTGATAATGAATGGAACGTGGAAGAGAACCGCCAATGGCTAGGTCAAGAGATTTTGCAACAAATGCCAGTTCTGCCAGATCTACTAGTAAGTGGAGTTGGAACGGGCGGAACAGTTATTGGTGTGGGACAAGCCTTCAAAGCTGCGAATCCCAACTGCAAAGTTATCGCTCTGGAGCCATCGGAATCCTGCACGATTTTGTGTGGAGAAGTGTCAAAGCATTTAATTGAAGGAATTGCTGATGGCTTTATTCCAGGCATTGTTACTCGCCACCATCATGAATTAGATGGAGTAATTGATGTGGGTTCTGAGGAGTCAATTGCTGAGATGCGCCGTTTAGCAAGAGTGCATGGCATTTTCGTAGGCCCATCTTCAGGAGCACACATGATCGCAGCAAAGAGATTAAAGGAGCAGTACGGTGTTGAAAACGTCGTCACTTTCTTCTGTGACGAGGGTGAGAAGTACATCAACGACTACTGGCTTAAGAAGTAAATATCCACACCCTTTAGTCTCATCAGGGCAGTGATTTCACTATGCCCTGAACTATTAGGGCATGGAATATTTCTCACAGATCTTTGAAAAACTAGTTACATGGTGGTTTGACCTTAATTTCACACCTATTCAAAAACGTGCACTACTTGCTGTGTCAGCAGTGGTCGTTGTCTTATCTGTATTTATCGTTGTTAAAGGAAATACTGGTGAGATAACACCGCCCCCTGTGGTTGTTGAGCAAGTGCAAGCCCCGCAGATTTTTGTCGATGTCACAGGGGCAGTAAATACCCCCGGTGTTTACACACTTACTGCTAGCTCGCGCGTAATCGATGCAATCAAAGCCGCAGGAGGTTCTGCACCTGGAGCGGATTTGAGCACAATTAATCTAGCCAGAGTGTTGGCAGATGGTGAACAAATCTATGTGGATGCTGCAATTACAAATAGCAAAGGGGTTCGAGTCAGTGCGCCAAAGCGCAGCGGCCCAATTAATATCAATCGTGCAACGGTCGGTGATTTTGATTCACTGGATGGAATTGGTCCGGTCATTGCAAACCGCATAGTTACATATAGGAAGACCCATGGTCCCTTCATAACAATAGAAGATCTCCAAAAAGTCAGCGGAATCGGTGCGGCAAAATTCTCACAAATCAAAAGCAAAATCCGCGTTTAACTGATTACAGGGCAGTTGCCCTTGGCGGTGCAATTTGGGCTGGAGCATTGTTTCAAAGTGCAACTGCCCCATGGCGAATCGCAATTGCTGCATTGATTTTGGCTGCGCTCTCCTTGATTAGTAGAAAATTCAGATTCAGCGTAATCATTTGCGCACTTCTTCTGGGTTCCACCGTGATGTCTATTCGCCAAGCATCTCTGGCACATAGCCAGATTTCTAGATTCTTCATGCAGAGCGCAACCATCACAGCAGAAGTTGTTACAGATCCCAGTAAAACTAGTACTGGCAACTATTCATTTATTGCGCGTGCAGTTTTGGTAAACAATAGTTCTATTCATTACAAGCTACGTGTACCTATACGTGTCATGACATCAAAGCAAAGCGTCACCACACTATTGCCTGGACAAAGATTTAGCGCCCAGGGGCGAATAGTTGCCAGCAAGGAAGCCCGAGTAGCGGCGTTAGTTGTAATAAAGGATGACATCGAGATTCAAACGCAGCCCTCGCGTTGGGCTAGCGCACTAGGTGCAATTCGTTTGGGCCTTCGATCTCTATCCGGTGATGGCAATGCTGGGGCCCTCATACCTGGAATGGTGTTGGGGGATACATCAAAACAGAGCGTGGAGTTTAAAAACTCGATGCGACGCTCTGGTTTGACTCACTTAGTTGCAGTCAGTGGTGCCAACTTTGCACTTGTTTCTGCATTTGTCTTGTGGATGATGCAGTTTCTATTTGCAAGGATGAAATTCCGTCTTTCGGCAACAGCTATATCCCTCATCGCATTTATTGCACTGGTGCGACCATCCCCATCAGTTCTGCGTGCAGCAGCAATGGCTGCAGTTCTACTTGTTGCACAAGGCACTAAGAAGGGACGAGATTCACTTCCAGCACTTGGCTTTGCTATGGCCGCCGTAGTTGTCGTTGATCCCTGGCAGGCACGTGATGCAGGTTTTGCACTCTCAGTTTTAGCAACTGCAGGCCTTCTTCTCTTTGCACCTGTGCTCATTGAAAAGCTTTCAATACATTTGCCAGGCAAACTTGCCCAAGCGTTAGCTCCACCCATTGCTGCAACAGTTTTCTGCTCACCCATCATCGTTGCACTCTCTGGATATTTAGCTCCTATGAGTGTTATTGCAAATCTATTGGCAGCACCCTTTGTCGCACCTATAACGATTGTGGGCTTCATTGCAGCGCTTTTTTCACCTTTCGCACCACTGATTTCCACAGTGTTGATTTGGTTCATTAGATTTCCAGCAGGGGCAATTGCACTCATTGCACATTGGGCATCATCTTTTCCAGTATTAACTTTGCAAAGCGGAAAAATTGGCTTCCTCATTATTGCTAGCTTCACACTGGGTTCATGGTTATTAAAGAAGTGGTTCAAACACATCATCGTTTTTACTTTGGTTATTTTGATCTCCATCACATGGCTACAACGTTGGCCAGGTGGGGATTGGCAGGTGGCAAACTGCGATATCGGCCAAGGTGATTCGATGGTAATTAATTTAGGCAATCATCAAGGAATAGTTATAGATGTTGGACCAGATCCTGTTGCAGAAGATCGCTGTTTGAAAGCACTGGGAATAAAGGAGATTCCACTTCTTATTCTTTCGCATTTTCATGCAGATCACGTCGCAGGATTAACGGGGGCAATAAAGAATCGCGCTGTTGGACAAGTCTGGGTCAGTGTTAACTCTGCACCTCTTATTGAAAGCGCTAAGGCTCAAGCAGCGCTCAAAGGTGTTGAGATGATTAAGGCGGTGCGGGGAATGAGTGCAAGAGTTGGTCCATTGACAATAAGAGTCCTTTGGCCCACCTTGAGTGCTACAAGTTTTGAAGAGATGCCAGGGGATGGTTCGCAAATAAATAATTCCAGCATCGCCATTTTGATAACAAGTGATGCATTTTCACTTTTTGCAGGTGGGGATCTGGAGCCTCCGGTTCAAGAAATTCTGGTTAAAGATGTTGGCCCTGTTGATATATATAAAGTCTGCCATCACGGTTCCAGATATCAGGACTTAGCTTTCATGAGCGCTTTGCACCCACGTATTTCAATAATTTCAGTGGGGGCAGGCAATACTTATGGCCACCCAGCGGTGCAAACTCTGGAGGCGCTGGCTAGACTCGGCTCAGAGGTTTTACGTACAGATATAGATGGTGCCATTGCAGTTCAAGTGCGAAATCATCAATTCACAGTGCGCAGAGCCAAAGGTCGGTTTAATCTTATTAGATGGGGGTAGATGCATTATGAATTCCTTCTACCTTATTCTGGGATCAGAGGCTGCTCTTGCAGACAGAGCATTAACCAAGCTCACCGCCCAACTTAAAGATGAGAAATGTGAAATCACTACTCTCTTTGCAGCAGATCTGCTTGTTGGCGATATTGCAGACTCTCTTGCCCCCTCATTGTTTTCAGAGCGCCGTGGATTAATCATTCGTGATCTACAGGATTTGCCAGAAGATTCTAAAGAAGAAATCACTCGTTGCTTAGATTCTCCAGATTCATCGACCACAGTTGTCTTTGTGCACAAAGGTGGTGTTAAAGGTAAAGCGCTATTGGATGCAATTAAGAAAGTTAAGCCAGAGATAATTGCGTGTGAGCCGATTAAGAAAGAAGCAGAGAAAGAGGAGTTTGTTCGTAACCTTTTTCTTGATTTACAACGCAAAGCAACCCCAGGAGCAATTTCAGCTTTAGTGGGAGCGTTGGGCAATGATTTGCGTGAGCTTCAATCAGCAATTGGACAGATTGCAGCAGATGCACCCGCTGGAACAATCGATGAAGTAATAATTGATAAGTTTCATCAGGGCAGAGTTGAAACAACTGGATTTGATGTTGCCGATGCAACACTGGAAGGTAATTTGCCTGCAGCGTTAATTGCTCTTCGAAGCGCACTAGAAACTGGAACTGATCCAGTAATGATTACAAGTGCTATTGCTTCATCACTTCGCTCACTTGCTAAAGTTTCAGGTGCTAATCGCGGTGTGAAATCTTTTGAATTAGCTGGGCAATTAGGTATGGCTCCATGGCAAATTGATAAGGCCCGCAGACAGTTAAATCGATGGACACCAGCTCAAATTGCTGATGCTGTTGGGGCCATCGCCCTGGCAGATGCCCAAGTGAAAGGTGCGGCTAGTGATCCGATTTACGCCCTAGAAAAGGCCTTGACCCGTATCGCCCAAAAGGGCTAGATATCGCAATTTGACCCTGGCCTAGAGGTTCCGTACCCTTAACCTCTGCCCGAAGGAACCTTTGGTTCTGCTCCATGGGCTAAAAATGAACTGGAGTTACACGTGTACGCAATCGTTAAAGCTGGCGGCCATCAGGAAAAAGTGGCAGTTGGAGACACAGTCACCGTCGATCGTATCGATGCTGCTGTTGGCGCAACTGTTTCATTTCCTGCAGTGCTCGTAGTAGATGGTGCATCTGTTACTTCAGATCCAAAGCTTCTCTCTGGCGTTAAGGTCACAGGCGAAGTTCTTGAAGAGACTAAGGGACCAAAGATCGATATTTTGCGTTACAAGAACAAGACAGGTCACCGTCGTCGTCAGGGATTCCGCGCTAAGCAGACTCTCGTAAAAATTACCGCCATCAACGGCGCGAAGTAAGGGATAAATAAATGGCAAGTAAGAAGGGTGTCTCCTCGACACGAAACGGTCGCGATTCAAATGCGCAATACCTCGGTATCAAGCGCTTTGCCGGACAAGAAGTAAATGCAGGCGAAATCCTAGTTCGCCAGCGCGGAACACATTTTCACCCAGGCAAGAACGTTGGACGCGGTAAGGACGACACACTGTTTGCATTAGCAGCTGGTGCAGTTGAATACGGTCGCGCTCGCGGACGTCGCGTAGTGAATGTTGTGGTTCCGGTAGCTCTATAAAAGGTTTCTCTAAAAAGGGCGAGCCGTAATCACACGGCTCGCTTTTTTATTTTCTGCAGTGAAGGGAGTAAAGACATGACAACATTTGTTGATCGTGTGACTCTCTACGCATCTGCCGGAAAAGGTGGAGATGGCTGCGTTTCTGTTAAGCGCGAAAAATTTAAACCACTGGGCGGACCAGATGGCGGTAATGGTGGACGCGGCGGCGATGTAATTCTGGTTGTTGATCCAAGTGTTACAACCCTGCTCGATTTTCATCATTCACCTCACCGCAAAGCAACCTCAGGCCATCAAGGTTATGGCGATCGCAAAGATGGACACCAAGGTGATGATTTAATCCTGGGTGTTCCAAATGGAACAGTTATCTTTGATGCAGCCGGTGAACAGATCGCTGATCTTGTTGGAACTGGAACAACTTTTATTGCAGCCCAAGGTGGTTTTGGTGGCCTTGGAAATATGGCTTTGTCTTCATCAAAGAGACGTGCACCAGGTTTTGCTTTACTAGGTGAACCAGGTGAAGAGCGCACACTTTTCCTTGAACTTAAATCAGTTGCAGACATCGCGCTCGTTGGTTATCCAAGTGCTGGAAAGTCTTCTCTTATTGCAGCTATTTCTGCAGCTCGTCCAAAGATTGCTGATTATCCATTCACAACTCTTGCACCAAATTTAGGTGTTGTTCAAGCAGGTGAAACACGTTTTACCGTTGCCGATGTTCCAGGATTAATTCCAGGTGCAAGCCAAGGAAAAGGTTTAGGCCTTGAATTCCTACGCCATGTCGAGCGCTGCGTTGCACTTGTGCATGTGTTGGACTGTGGAACTCTGGAAACAGATCGCAATCCAGTGCAAGACCTTGAAATTATCGAAAATGAATTAGCGATTTATGGTGGCTTAGAAGATCGAGTGCGAATCATCGCGCTTAATAAAACCGACATCCCTGATGGAAAAGCCATGGCAGATATGGTTGAAGACGAATTGCGCGAGCGTGGCTATGAGGTCTATCAAGTCTCTGCTGCATCACGTGCTGGTCTACAAGAATTGACTTATGCAATGGCTCGTTTGATTCAAAAGGATCGCGCAGCTGCAGCAGCAATTGAAGTTCGCACACGCATTATTTTGCGTCCAGTTGCCGTCGATGACTCTGGCTTTGAAGTTAAAGCTAATGCCGATGGTTCATTTAATGTTCGTGGCAAAAAGGTTGAGCGCTGGGTGCGCCAAACTAACTTTAAGAATGCAGAAGCAATTGGTTACTTAGCTGATCGCTTAGCGCAATTAGGTGTTGAAAAAGATCTCTTTAAAAAGGGCGCTGTTGCAGGAAGTGAAGTTCGTATTGGCGATGGCCTCACACAAGTTGTGTTTGATTGGGAGCCAACAATTGAAGCTGGAGCAGAGCAGCTTGCTGGTCACTTGCATCGCCGTGGTGAGGATTCACGTCTTGAATCAACATGGCAGCAGACCGAGCGTGTTGATGATGTTCTTAGCGATGACGAGATTGCAAAGCAGTGGGAATACAACATTGAAGACCCACATTCACCTAAGATTTCAGTTGTTGAAGTGAATGAATCAGAGGATGGAGATGACAAGTGAGCCGAGCGCAGATTACTTCTGCAAAGCGAATCGTCATCAAGATTGGCTCATCCTCTCTCACCGGTAAAGCCGGTTCTGCACTAGATGCTGATGCGGTCAATAAACTTGTAGATCTTGTTGCTGCATGCAAAGCACGTGGATCTGAAGTAGTCGTTGTTTCCTCTGGAGCTATCGCTGCTGGTCTTGCTCCATTGGGTTTAACTACGCGTCCAAAAGATTTAGCAACGCAGCAAGCGGCAGCATCAGTTGGCCAAGGCCTTCTGATTGCCCAATACACCCAGAGCTTTAATCGCCATTCAATTACGGCATCGCAAGTATTGCTTACAACTGAAGATGTTGTGCGCCGCTCTCACTACCAAAACGCCCAGCGCACTCTTTATCGCTTGCTGCAACTTGGAGTCGTTCCAATCATTAATGAAAATGACACAGTTGGTACTGGTGAAATTCGTTTCGGCGATAATGATCGACTTGCTGCATTAGTAGCACTTCTAATTAGCGCAGATTTGTTAGTTCTTGTATCTGATATTGATGCGCTCTATGACGCTCCACCAACACAGGCAGGAGCAAAACGTATTCACGAAGTAGCAAATGTTACAGATATCGAAAATGAGACTCTGGGTGGTGCAGGATCTTCCGGAGTTGGCAGCGGGGGAATGGTTACTAAGGTTGAAGCTGCGCGCATTGCAACCTCTGCCGGTATCCCAATGCTGCTGACATCTCTAGAAGATGCTGATAAAACTTTAGCTGGTCAGGATTTTGGTACTCACTTTCATGCACACGCAAGCAAGACAACATCACGCCTACTGTGGTTGGCGCATGCAACTAAGCCACACGGCAAGTTAGTTTTAGATGCAGGTGCAGTGAAAGCAATTTTGGAGCGTGGTGTTTCATTGCTTCCAGCAGGTGTAACTGCAGTTGAGGGTGAATTTATTGCCGGCGATGCAATCGAATTAGTAGGACCAGATGGTGTTGTGATTGCACGTGGTTTAGTTGCCTTTGATTCAGAGGATCTGCCAAAGATGCTAGGCCGTTCCACAAAGGAACTGGCTGCAGAAATGGGTGCTGAGTATGAGCGCGAACTTGTCCATCGAGATGATTTGGTGTTGATTTAAATGAGCCAACAAATGATCAATGAGATGGCAGATACTGCTCGCGCAGCCGCACGGACTCTAAGTACATCAACAGGTGCTGAGCGCAGCGCTGCTCTTAATGCAATTGCAGATGCGATTCTTTCTAGAAGCGCTGAAATTATTGCTGCTAATGAAGAAGATATGGTGCGTGCTCGTGCAGCACAGATTAACTCCGCGCTACTTGATCGATTGCTACTTACTCCGCAAAGAGTAGAAGGAATCGCTACTGGAGCACGCCAAGTAAGTAAGTTGCCTGATCCACTTGGAATCACATTGCGTCATTCGACTTTGCCCAATGGCATCGACCTGAAGCAAGTTACTGTGCCATTCGGTGTTATTGGAATGGTGTATGAGGCTCGTCCAAATGTGACAGTCGATGCTGCAGTCATTTTATTGATGTCAGGTAACGCCGCGCTCCTTCGCGGGTCTTCAAGTGCAGCATCGAGTAATCAAATCCTCGTAACTGTTATGCGTGATGCACTCAAGAATACAAAAATTTCTCCAGATGTCATCCAACTAGTGCCATCAGATGATCGTGAGACAGTTAAAGCTTTGTTAAATGCTCGTGGCAAAGTGGATCTGGTAATTCCACGGGGGAGTGCTTCCCTGATTCGTATGGTTGTAGATGAGTCGACTGTGCCAACGATTGAAACGGGAGCCGGCGTTTGTCATGTGTTTATCGATGAATTTGCTGATCTTGCTAAGGCACTTCCAATCATTATCAACTCAAAGACACAGCGTCCAAGTGTGTGCAATGCTGCTGAGACCCTATTGATTCATAAAGCAATTGCAAAAGATTTTGCCCCAGTTGCCTTGAAAGCTCTACATGATGCAGGAGTTATTCTGCATGGGGATGCACAAGTTTTGGCTCTAGCTGGCTCAATTCCTATGAGTGCGGCAACGGAGGAGAATTGGTGCACGGAGTACGGAACTCTTGAGATGAATGTTGCGATTGTTGATTCAGTTGATGCTGCCAGTGAGCACATTGCTAAATACGGCACCAAACACACTGAAGCCATCATCACTGAAAATAAGGGCAATGCTGATCGCTTTATTGCGTTGAGTGATTGCGCAGCCGTGATGGTCAATACTTCAACACGATTTACCGACGGTGAGCAAATGGGATTTGGAGCTGAAATTGGAATTTCAAATCAAAAACTCCATGCCCGTGGGCCTATGGGTCTTGAAGCTATGACGACCACTACCTGGATCGTTACAGGAGATGGGCAAATTCGCAGTTAAGTGCGAAGTTAATTAGACTCACACCCATGACCAGCCTTTCCCGTGATGATGTAGCAAAGCTTGCTGGCCTTGCTCGCATTGAAATGAGCGATGAAGAGTTAGTCGCACTCTCTAATGAGTTCACTGTCATCTTGGATGCAGTGGCTCGCGTGCAAGAAGTTGCTAGCGCTGATGTTCCTGCTACGTCACACCCATTGCCACTTCGTAACGTTTTTCGCCCCGATGTAGTAATTCCATCACTTACACCAGCTGATGCACTCTCTGGTGCACCTGCCCAAGAAGAACAACGTTTTCGCGTTCCTCAGATTTTGGGTGAAGAATGATTCGTAACTCCGCATCAGAGATGGCTAGTAAATTAGCTAGTGGGGAAATTACTTCAGTTGCGCTAACGCAAGCTCACCTAGATCAAATTTCAGCAGTTGATAAAGATGTTCATGCCTTCTTGCATGTTGACACTGAAGGTGCACTTGCTCAAGCTGCAGCTGTTGATGCAAAGCGCAAAAGTGGAGAGAATCTCTCACCTTTAGCTGGGGTACCACTTGCGCTCAAAGATGTGATGACGCAAAAGGGAATTCCAACAACATGTGGCTCCAAGATTCTTGAAGGCTGGCGCCCACCATATGACTCAACCGTTGTTGTTAACTTAAAGAAAAATGACATTGTTATTTTAGGTAAGACAAATATGGATGAATTCGCGATGGGTTCTTCTACAGAAAACTCTGCTTATGGCCCAACGCACAATCCATGGGACCTAACACGTATTCCTGGTGGTTCTGGTGGCGGATCAGCTGCAGCATTGGCCGCATTTGAAGCACCACTTGCCATTGGAACTGATACTGGTGGATCGATTCGCCAACCTGCAGCCGTTACTGGAACTGTGGGAGTGAAGCCAACATATGGCGGAGTTTCGCGTTATGGCCTTGTTGCTTTCTCTTCATCCCTTGATCAAGCAGGCCCATGTGCTCGTACAGTTTTAGATGCTGCGCTATTGCATGAAGCAATTGCAGGTCATGATCCAAAAGATTCAACTTCAATTAACGCTCCTGTTCCTGCAGTAGTTACTGCTGCCAAGGTAGGCAACGTTAAGGGAATGAAGATTGGTGTTGTTAAAGAGCTCAATGGTGATGGCTACCAAAAGGGCGTGCGCACTCGTTTTGAAGAATCTCTTGAATTACTTGCAGCTGCAGGTGCTGAAATCGTTGAAGTATCTGCACCTAACTTTGAATATGCCCTTGCTGCGTATTATTTAATTGCACCATCTGAGTGTTCTTCAAACTTAGCTCGCTTTGATGCAATGCGTTACGGCCTTCGCGTGGGCGATAACGATGGAGCATCTGCTGAATCAGTCATGAATTTAACTCGTGAAGTTGGCTTTGGCCGTGAAGTAAAGCGCCGCATCATCCTTGGAACATATGCTCTTTCATCTGGTTACTACGATGCTTACTACGGCAGTGCGCAGAAAGTTCGCACACTTATCACTCAAGATTTCAACAAAGCATTTGAAAAGGCCGATGTTTTGGTTTCACCAACATGCCCAACAACAGCGTTTAAAATCGGCGAGAAGGCTAATGATCCTCTAGCTATGTATCTCAATGACATTGCAACGATTCCTGTGAACATGGCTGGTATCGGTGGAATGTCATTGCCTTCAGGCGTTGCAGACGAAGATGGTCTACCAGTTGGTTTCCAGATTATGTCACCGGTAATGAAAGATGATCGAATGTATTCAGTTGGTGCAGCACTTGAGGCAGCTTTGCTTTCTAAGTGGGGCGCACCATTGCTTTCAACAATTCCAGCGTTAGCAGGTAGCAAATGAGCCTGACATATGATGAAGTTGTAGCAAAGTACGAACCAGTACTAGGTCTTGAAGTTCACGTTGAACTCAATACAAACTCAAAGATGTTTTGCGGCTGTTCTACTATTTTCGGTGCAGAGCCAAATACACAAACCTGTCCAGTTTGTTTAGCCCTGCCAGGTGCGCTACCGACTGTTAATGAGAAGGCAATTGAATCAACAATCAAAATTGGTCTGGCTCTGAACTGCTCAATTGCGCCATTTAGCCGCTTTGCACGTAAAAACTATTTTTATCCAGATATGCCAAAGAATTTCCAGATTTCACAGTATGACGAGCCAATCTGCGTCAACGGATATGTTGATGTTGAGGTCGAAACTGATGAGGGTCCAAAGGTTTTCCGCATTGAAGTAGAGCGTGTTCACATGGAAGAAGACACAGGAAAGTCTCTACACGTGGGTGGTGCAACTGGACGTATTCACGGCGCAGAGTATTCACTTCTTGATTACAACCGTGCAGGGATTCCATTGGTTGAAATTGTTACCAAGATTGTTCCTGGCACAGGTAAATATGCCCCTGAGGTTGCAAAGGCCTACGTTGCAGAGTTGCGCGACATCTTGCGCTCTCTTGGTGTCAGTGATGTGAAGATGGAGCAGGGATCGCTGCGCTGCGATGCAAACGTGTCATTGCGCTTAATTGGCTCTGATGTTCTTGGAACTCGCTCAGAGACTAAGAACGTTAACTCTCTTCGCTCTGTTGAGCGCGCAATTCGCGGGGAAATGATTCGCCATGCCGAACGTTTAAATAATGGCGAACGAGTAGTACAAGAGACTCGTCACTTCCAAGAAGACACAGGTTTAACTCGCTCTGGCCGTTCAAAGGAACAAGCAGAGGATTACCGTTATTTCCCAGAACCAGATTTAGTTCCAGTAGCACCTGATGCGGCTTGGATTGAGCAACTACGTGCAGCTTTGCCAGAGCGACCATCCATTCACCGCAAGCGTTTGCAAGAACAGTGGGCAGTTCCAGATAAGGAAATGTCAGCGATGATTAATGCCGACGTGCTCGATGTTGTTGAAGCAACTGTTGCACTGGGCGCAGACCCAACTAAAGCACGTGGTTGGTGGTTAGGTGAGATTTCTCGTATCGCGAATGAAAAAGATGTAGCGATTAAAGATTTGCCTATTGCAGCATCAGATGTAGCTGAGATTGTTGCCCTTGTTAATGCTGGTGATCTAACGGATAAGTTAGCTCGACAAGTTGTGGAAGGTGTTATTGCTGGTGAAGGAAAGCCTGCGGCAGTTATTGCTGCTCGCGGAATTAAGGTTGTTAATGATGATTCAGCATTGATGGCTGCAATCGAGCGTGCATGTGCTGGACAACCAGAGACTGCGCAAAAGGTTCGAGATGGTCACTTACCGGCAGCCGGTGCTTTGATTGGAATGGTTATGAAAGATACAAAGGGACAAGCCGATGCAGCTAAAGTTCGCTCACTTTTGTTAGCTCACCTTGGACAATCAGAAGGCTAGACTAAGCACATGCCCAACATGAAGCCGCGCTCTGGAGTCGTAACTGATGGATTAGAGCGCGCCCCTGCACGTGGAATGTTACGCGCAGTTGGAATGGGCGATGACGACTGGGTTAAACCACAGATCGGTATTGCTTCATCATGGAATGAAATCACTCCATGTAATTTATCTTTAGATCGTTTAGCTAAAGCTTCAAAGCAAGGCGTCCTAGATGCAGGCGGATTTCCAATGCAATTTGGAACTATCTCTGTCTCTGATGGAATTTCAATGGGCCATGAAGGAATGCACTTTTCTTTAGTTTCACGTGAAGTTATTGCAGACTCGGTTGAAGCTGTTATGCAAGCAGAGCGTTTAGATGGAATGGTTACTTTTGCTGGTTGCGATAAATCTCTTCCAGGAATGATGATGGCAGCAGCTCGCATAGATGTTGCAAGCGTTTTTGTTTATGCAGGTTCAACACTGCCAGGCCAAGTTGATGGCAAAGATGTAACAATCATTGACGCCTTTGAGGCTGTTGGAGCTTGCGCTCGTGGATTAATTACCCAAGAGCGGGTGGATCAAATTGAACGTGCAATCTGTCCAGGTGAAGGTGCTTGCGGCGGTATGTATACAGCAAACACCATGGCAAGTATTGGTGAAGCAATTGGTCTCTCACTTCCTGGATCAGCTGCGCCTCCAGCAGTTGATCGCCGTCGCGACACTTATGCAATTGCATCAGGTGCTGCAGTGGTTGAACTCATTCGCCAGGGAATAACTACCCGCGATATTTTGACAAAACAAGCCTTTGAAAACGCAATCACAATATTGATGGCTTTAGGTGGTTCTACTAACGCAGTTCTGCACTTGCTAGCAATTGCCTATGAAGCAGAAGTAAATCTTGAACTCAATGACTTCCATCGCATCGGTTCAAAGGTTCCTTTGCTAGGAGATCTCAAGCCATTCGGTAGGTTTGTAATGAGTGATGTCGATAAAGTTGGTGGAATTCCAGTTGTATTAAAGGGATTGCTCGATGCTGGTTTGCTTCACGGTGATGTTCTAACTGTTACTGGTAAAACAATGGCAGAGAATTTGAAAGATATTGCTCCACCAGATCCAGATGGACAGATCTTGCGTGCGGTGTCATCTCCAATATCTACAGATATTGGAATTACCATCTTGGGCGGCACTCTTGCCACCGATGGTGCGGTATGTAAAACAGCAGGTATTGGAATTGAAAAATTTGAAGGACCTGCCAGGGTGTTTGAACGCGAACAAGCTGCCATGGATGCACTTGAAAACGGAACGATTCAGGCAGGTGATGTAGTTGTAATTCGCTATGAAGGACCTAAGGGAGGTCCAGGTATGCGCGAGATGCTAATGATCACTGGCGCGATTAAAGGCGCGGGTCTTGGTAAATCAACTCTGCTTTTAACTGATGGTCGTTTTTCTGGTGGATCAACTGGTTTGTGTGTTGGTCACGTTGCACCGGAAGCTGTTGATGGGGGACCGATTGCATTTGTTAAAGATGGCGATTTAGTGCGCATCGACATCACTAATCGCACATTGGATTTACTTGTTGACCCTAAAGAGCTTGAAGCCAGAAAAGTTGGCTGGAAGCCATTAGGTCATAAATACTCCCGCGGGGTATTGGCCAAGTATTCAAAACTGGTGGGATCTGCATCCAAAGGCGCGGTCTGCGAGTAAAGCTGGCTCAAATTGTGAGATGTGCATCTCATGCCTTGACTCTTATGCGTAATCCATTGGAGAATATCCCTATGAGCACAACATTTGTGGTGGTGATTTAGCAGCGCGTGATCTAACAATGATCATGCGCCGCCCTCAGTTATCTGAGGGTTTTTTCGTTTCATCACTATAAATGCCAGGCAACGAAGGGAGAAGAACTATGAGTCAGATGAATGGGGCGAGTTCACTTGTCGCATCCCTTGAAGCTGCAGGCGTGGATGTCATGTTCGGAATCCCAGGTGGTGCAATTCTCCCAGCCTACGATCCAATTTTTTCTAGCTCGATCCGCCACATTCTTGTTCGCCATGAACAAGGTGCAGGTCATGCTGCAACAGGTTATGCCCAAGTAACTGGTCGTGTTGGTGTGTGTATTGCTACATCAGGTCCTGGTGCAACAAATCTTGTAACGCCGCTGGCTGATGCTGCTATGGATTCAGTTCCTGTTGTTGCAATCACTGGCCAGGTGCCTTCACTTGCAATCGGAACAGATGCTTTCCAAGAAGCAGATATTCGCGGTATCACAATGCCATTTGCAAAGCACAATTATTTAATTACTAATCCAGCTGATATCCCACGCGCGATCGCTGAAGCTTTTCATATTGCAAGTTCAGGCCGTCCAGGCCCAGTGCTTGTTGATATCGCAAAAGATGCTCTACAAGCAATGACGGATTTTAAATATCCCACTTCAGTTAATTTGGCTGGATATAAACCAAAGTCAATGCCAGATAATCAATCCATCCTGGATGCCGCTGCGTTGATCACGCAATCTAGTAAGCCAGTCTTTTATGTTGGTGGCGGAGTAATCAAAGCAAACGCATCTCGCGAACTATTAGAACTCGCACAACTACTCGGTGCACCAGTTGTAACAACTCTTATGGCCCGTGGTGCATTCCCAGATAGTCATCCATTGCATCTTGGAATGCCTGGTATGCACGGAACAGTTGCTGCAGTTACAGCGCTACAAAAAGCAGATCTGCTCATTACTTTAGGTGCTCGATTCGATGACCGTGTTACGGGCAAGCTTTCAACATTTGCAGTTAATGCCAAGGTTATTCATGCAGATATCGATCCTGCTGAAATTGGTAAGAATCGCTTTGCTGATGTTGCCGTATTGGGTGATCTCAAAAACACTATCTCTGCGCTGATTCCTGCACTCAAATCAGCTCTTGCAAAGAACCAACCAGATTTAACTCCATGGTTAAACCAGATGAATTCACTTCAAGCTGCTTATCCATTGGGTTATGACAAACCAAGCGACGGAACTTTGTCTCCACAATATGTAATTGAAAGACTTGGAAAAATTTCAGGTCCGGACGCAATCTTTGCTGCGGGCGTTGGCCAGCATCAGATGTGGGCCTCGCAATTTGTTTCATATGAAAACCCACGCACATGGCTTAACTCAGGTGGCCTTGGAACAATGGGTTACGCAGTCCCTGCTGCAATGGGCGCAAAAGTTGGAGCACCAGACACAACTGTGTGGGCAATCGATGGCGATGGTTGTTTCCAGATGACTAATCAAGAGCTTGTAACGTGCGCCCTCAATAACATTCCAATCAAGGTTGCAATCATTAACAACGAATCTTTGGGCATGGTTCGCCAGTGGCAGACTCTGTTCTATGAAGGTCGTTATTCAAATACAAACCTTGAATCTAAGCGTATTCCGAACTTCCCAATGCTTGCAGAAGCTATGGGCTGCGTTGGTTTGAGTTGTGAGCGCGAAGAAGATGTTGATGCAACTATTGAAAAAGCAATGGGAATTAATGATCAACCTGTTGTTATTGATTTCCGCGTTCATCGCGATGCAATGGTGTGGCCAATGGTTGCAGCCGGAACATCAAATGATGACATTATGGTCGCGCGCGAAACTGCGCCTGACTGGGATTCACAGGAGCTATAAAAATGGCCCAACACACACTCGAAGTTTTAGTAGAGAACTCACCTGGCGTATTGGCCCGCGTTGCTGGTCTCTTCTCTCGCCGTGCATACAACATTGAACGCTTATCAGTTGGACCAACAGCTGACCCATCCATCTCACAGATGGACATTGTGGTTAATCTGGAAGGCCATGCGCTCGAGCAAGTAATTGCTCAGCTCGATAAGTTGATCAATGTCATTTCTATTAAGGAAATACTTCCAAATAAGGCAACACCAGCAGTACACGACACTCAACCCGATTACCAGAACTAAAGGAGAAATACCGTGGCAGCAACGATGTATCACGAAGAGGATGCCGATCTATCCATCATCCAGGGTCGCAAGGTCGCGATCATCGGTTACGGCTCACAAGGACATGCGCATGCACTTAACTTGCGCGATAGCGGTGTTGATGTCCGTGTTGGACTAAAAGAAGGTTCAGCATCACGTGCAAAGGCAGAAGCTGAGGGTTTGCGTGTTGTTTCAGTAGCTGATGCAGTTAAGGAAGCAACAGTGATCATGATCTTGGCACCTGACCATGTTCAGCGCCATATCTACACAGAATCAATTTTGCCTAACCTAAAAGATGGCGATGCTTTGTTCTTTGGACATGGTTTCAATATTCGCTTTGGTTACATCAAGCCAACTGCATCAGTAGATGTTTGTATGGTTGCACCAAAGGGTCCCGGTCACTTAGTACGTCGTGAGTATGCAGCAGGCCGCGGCGTTCCAGTAATCGTTGCAGTTGAACAAGATTCAACTGGGAGCGCATGGCCACTAACACTTTCATATGCAAAAGCAATCGGTGGACTTCGCGCTGGTGGAATTTTGACGACATTTACAGAAGAGACAGAAACAGATCTCTTTGGTGAGCAATCAGTTCTTTGTGGCGGTGCTTCACAGCTAGTTATGTATGGGTTTGAGGTATTAACTGAAGCCGGATATCAGCCAGAGGTTGCTTACTTTGAGTGCTTGCACGAACTTAAGCTCATCGTTGATTTGATGTATGAAGGTGGAATTGCAAAGCAGCGCTGGTCAGTTTCTGACACGGCAGAGTTTGGTGATTATGTTTCTGGACCACGTGTTATCGATCCACACGTTAAGGACAACATGAAGGCAGTTCTTGCAGATATCCAAAGTGGTGCATTTGCAAAGCGCTTCATTGATGATCAAGAAGCAGGAGCTCCTGAATTTAAGTCACTTCGAACAAAGGGTGAGACTCACCCAATCGAGGCTGTTGGCCGTGAACTTCGCAAGATGTTTTCATGGATGAAGCAATCCAAGGGCGATGACTATAAAGAGGGAAGCGCGGCGCGTGGCTAAAGTTATTGATTTAGCTGTAATTGCCGGTGATGGAATTGGTCCTGAGGTTGTTAACGAGGGCCTAAAAGTTCTTGATGCTGTTGCAAAGAAGTATGACGTGAGCTTTAAGCGCACTTCATATGACTTAGGTGCTGGCTATTGGCACCGCACCGGCGAAGTTCTTCCACAAGCTATTTTGGATGAAATTGCGACCAAGGATGTAATTTTGCTAGGCGCAGTTGGAGATCCAACAGTTCCAAGTGGTGTACTTGAGCGCGGACTATTGCTTAAGCTTCGTTTTGCATTCGATCACTATATTAATTTGCGCCCTGCACGTTTAATGCCTGGTGTTACCGGACCATTAGCAACAAAAGCTCCAATTGATTTTGTTGTTGTGCGCGAAGGAACTGAAGGTCCATATGTTGGCGCAGGGGGAGTGCTTGCAGAAGGTACTGATGCAGAGATTGCTACCGAGGAAAGTTTAAATACTCGCCGGGGTGCAGAGCGAGTTATCCGTGATGCATTTGAGCGGGCGTCCAAGCGTGATCGCAAGAAGCTGACTTTGGTGCACAAAAACAACGTATTAACTCGTGCTGGTGGTCTTTGGACTCGTACATTTAACGAAGTTGCTAAGGAATACCCATCTGTTACAACTGACTATTTACATGTTGATGCAGCATCAATGTTCTTTGTAACCAACCCAGAGCGCTTTGATGTTGTTGTTACAGATAACCTCTTTGGCGATATCTTGACTGATATTGCAGCTGCAATCTGTGGCGGAATTGGTTTGGCTGCTTCAGGCAATATCAACCCAACTGGAAAGTTCCCCTCAATGTTTGAGCCAGTACATGGCTCTGCACCAGATATCGCTGGCAAAAACATTGCAGATCCAACTGCCACGGTTATGTCAGTTGCCATGATGCTTGATCACTTAGGTTATGCCGATGCTGCCCGTGATGTTGAGCGCGCAGTTGCTACCGATCTACTCACTCGCGCAGATAAGAAGAGAAGCACTAGTGAAGTTGGAGATGCGCTAGTCGCAGCGCTATAAAACATGAAAATTACACTCAACCCCAATGCAAAAGATGAAGCAACACGTGATGCACTTGTTGCTGAAGGCGGATTCGGTAAGTACTACACCGATCACATGGTTGTGTGTGAGTGGACTGAAAAAGATGGCTGGGCAGAACCAGAGTTAAAGCCTTATGGACCACTCTCATTAGATCCAGCTACGGCGGTATTTCACTACGGTCAAGAGATTTTTGAAGGTATGAAGGCATATCGCCAACCTGATGGTTCGATTTCACTCTTTCGCCCAGATGCAAATTCCAAGCGCTTTGCTAACTCGGCTAAACGCTTAGCTCTACCTGAAATGCCTGAGGCGTTGTTTTTGGAGACAGTTGAAACTTTAGTCAAGCAAGATGCAGGTTGGGTGCCAAATAAAATTGGAGAATCTCTCTATATCCGCCCATTTATGATCGCTACCGAAGTTGGTTTAGGCGTTCGTCCAACTAATAAGGCCACATACATTCTTATTGCAACGCCTGCTGGTGCCTACTTTGATCCATCAAAAGCTGTTTCTGTGTGGATTTCAACTGAATATGTTCGTGCGGTGCAAGGTGGAACAGGTGAAGCCAAGTGCGGCGGAAACTATGCAGCATCACTAGTTGCACAAAAAGCTGCCGCTAAAGAAGGTTGCGATCAGGTTGTATGGATCGATGCAAAAGAGCGCAAGTGGGTTGAAGAGATGGGCGGCATGAACCTTTATTTTGTTAAGGGAAAAGGCGCAGATGCCACTGTCATCACTCCAAAGTTAACTGGAACATTGCTTCCAGGAATCACACGCGATTCAATCCTTTCTGTCGCAAAAGATCTTGGTTACAAAACTGAAGAAGTAATGCTGAGCATTGATGATTGGCGCGATGGCGTTTCATCAGGTGAAATCACTGAAATCTTTGCTTGCGGTACTGCAGCAGTTGTCTCACCTGTTGGTTCTGCAAAATCAACCATGGGAACATGGGTAACAGGTGATGGACAGCCTGGCGTCATCACAATGCAAATTCGCAACCACTTACTTGCAGTTCAACATGGAACAACTCCTGATACACACGGTTGGGTGCGTAAGGTCTGCTAATGCCAGTCTCTGATGCATTTCATATCTATGACACCACCTTGCGCGATGGCGCACAGCAAGAGGGTTTAAATCTCTCTGTTCATGACAAGTTGGCAATTGCACGCCACTTAGATGATCTCGGTGTTGGATTTATTGAAGGCGGATGGCCGGGAGCAAACCCTAAGGACACCGAGTTTTTTGCACGTGCTAAAAAAGAGTTAGTTCTAAAAAATGCCACCTTTGTTGCCTTCGGTGCCACACGTCGTCCAAATGTAAAAGCTGCCGATGATGTATTACTTGGCGCACTTCGTGATTCAGGTGCTCCAGCAGTTACTTTGGTAGCGAAAGCCTTTGATCGCCACGTTGATCTAGCACTCAAGACATCTCTTGATGAAAACTTAGAGATGATTCGTGACTCAGTTAGCCACTTAATTGCCGAAGGACAACGCGTGTTTCTTGATGCTGAGCACTTCTTTGATGGATATCGCAGCAACCGTGCATATGCGTTAGAGGTTGTTCGAGTTGCAGCTGAGGCAGGGGCAGATGTCATTGCCTTGTGCGATACAAATGGTGGAATGTTGCCGGATGAGCTTTCCCAAGTTGTTCATGATGTTTTAACTGCTAGCTCTGCACGTCTTGGTATTCACTGTCACAACGACACTGGATGCGCAGTTGCCAACTCAATGGCAGCAGTTGCCGCTGGTGCAACTCATGTTCAAGGAACTCTTAATGGATATGGTGAGCGCACAGGTAACGCCGACCTTGTAACAATCATTGCAAACCTAGAGTTAAAGAAGCATCAATTGGTATTGCCTAAGGATTCACTGCGCGAAGCATTCAGAATTTCACATGCAGTGGCTGAAGTTACAAATGTCTCTTCAACTGCGCGCCAGCCATATGTTGGTGTCTCAGCATTTGCCCACAAAGCAGGTCTGCACGCCAGTGCAATCAAGGTAGATCCATCTCTCTACCAACACGAAGATCCAGCATCTGTTGGAAACGATATGCGCATGTTGGTCTCTGATATGGCTGGCCGTGCATCTATTGAATTAAAGTCACAAGAACTTGGCGTTGATTTGGGTGGAGATAAAGAACTAATCGGTCGAATCGTTGATCGTGTTAAAGAGATGGAATCTCGTGGCTTTACCTTTGAAGCAGCTGATGCCTCTTTTGAGCTACTTGTTCATGAAGAGATGAGTGGAAAACGACCATCATTTTTCACAATCGATCATTGGTTAACAACTGTTGAGCGCTCTGAAGATCAAAGCATTCTTACAAAAGCTGACGTCAAAGTTACTGCCATGGGTAAGCAGATTTCATGTTCTGGTACAGGAAATGGTCCTGTGAACGCATTTGATAATGCTTTGCGTACTGGGTTAAAAGCGCTGTATCCAGAGTTAGAAGTTCTAGAGCTCACTGATTACAAGGTGCGCATCCTTGAAGGCCGTCTGGGCACAGGCGCAGTTACTCGCGTATTAGTTGAAACAAGTGATGGCAAAGGTGAATGGAACACCGTGGGAGTTCATGAAAACGTTATTGCTGCCTCTGCCATGGCACTTGAGGACGCAGTTACCTTCGGCCTTATGCGTCAGGGACGCAAACCCGAGTAAAGTTAGCGCGTGAGCGAAAATTTTGAAAAGTTACTGACTACTTTTCAACGCCATTTAGAAGTTGAACGCAACCTCTCAGTTCACACTGTTCGTGCATATATGGGGGATCTAACCTCATTATTAGAACACCTAGAAAACTCAGGCTTAACCGATATTTCACAGCTGCAATTAGTTCACCTGCGCTCTTGGCTAGCTAATCAACAAGTCAAAGGTGCCTCTCGCACAACAATTTCACGTAGAGCAGTCTCAGTGCGTTTGTTTACTAAGTGGGCGCTAAAGAACAAATACATTGCAAGTGATGTGGGTGCCTCACTTGCAACACCGAAGGGCCATCGCACTTTGCCTGAAGTTTTAGGCATTGAGGATGCCAAAACTGCCATGGATTCAATGGCAACTAGGGCAGCAGAGGAAGAAACCCCCATGACGTTGCGCGATGTGGCAATGGTGGAACTGTTGTATGCAACAGGTGCCCGTGTGGCAGAACTATGCGGATTAGATCTAGGCGATATTGATTACAACCGACAGACTATTCAAGTGCTGGGTAAGGGAAATAAAGAACGTGTTATTCCACTGGGCAACCCAGCGATGCGTGCATTAAAGAAATGGCTAGATGATGGACGCCAGCTGCTTCTTAATGAGAAATCTGAAAAAGCTGTTTTTCTTGGAGCCCGTGGAAAGAGAATTGATCAGCGCGCTGTGCGCACAGTTGTCTATGAAGCACTCTCTGCAATAGAAGGAATAGAGCGCATGGGACCACATGCCTTGCGCCACTCTGCAGCAACGCATCTATTAGAAGGCGGTGCGGATTTGCGCACAGTGCAAGAGATTTTGGGACACGCTTCACTTGCAACAACTCAGATTTACACACATGTTTCTACTGAGCGTTTGCAAAAAGCTTTTAAACAGGCGCATCCACGCGCATGAATAAATCAATCGTAGTTATTCCAACATATAACGAAGTTGAAAGTATTGGTTCACTCCTCGATGAGTTAGCAACACTAGATCTTGATGTCTTGGTCATTGACGATGGCTCACCAGATGGCACCGCTCAAATCTGCAAAGCCCATGGAGTTGAAGTAATTGAGCGAAGCGCAAAGCTTGGTTTGGGTAGTGCCTATCGCGCTGGTTTTCAGATTGCACTAGATCGAGGTTATGAAAACATCATTGAAATGGATGCAGATGGATCACACCAAGTAAGTGATTTAGTGGCCATGATGCAGTGGATTGGTTCAGCTGATCTCTTGATTGGTTCGCGCTGGGTGGCCGATGGAGAGATTAAAAACTGGAGTAAGTTTCGTGAACTTCTTTCAAAAGCTGCAAATAGATATGCAAATACTCTTCTATCCCTTGGGGTAGCTGACACAACTGCAGGTTTTCGAATTTATTCTGCTTCACTGTTAAAGATGATGGATATTCACACTATTGCCAGTGAGGGATATTGCTTTCAAATTGAAATGACTCGACGGGCACTTTCCAGAGGCGGATCTATCGCTGAAGTTCCTATTACTTTTATCGAGCGCGAACATGGGGTCAGCAAGATGAGCTTTGCAATTGCCCTGGAGGCCGTGGTTCGCATCACCGCCTGGGGGCTTTTACGCATAGTCCGGCGGTAATTGCACGCTCACGGCTCAGGTAAGATTTGCCTCGCACCAGTTGAAGTAATTCAGCCGGTGACATCTCAGCACTGCCTGACCATCTGGTCGGTGAATCATCTCGGTCCGTTAAATCGGTAGATGACTTTCAGTGCGACGGGCCTAACAAATTGTTTGGCCAAAACCGAGCGGGTTTTTTATTGTGCTGCGCACGTAATAAACCTAAGAAGGAGTATGCCGTCATGGCAGTAGTAACAATGCGAGAACTTCTCGACAGCGGAGTCCACTTCGGACACCAGACTCGTCGATGGAACCCAAAGATGAAGCGTTTTATTTTCACAGAGCGCAATGGCATCTACATCATCGATATCCAGCAATCACTAGCGCTAATCGACAATGCATATGAGTTCGTTAAGGACACAGTTGCAAAGGGCGGTCACGTTTTGTTCGTTGGAACAAAGAAGCAAGCACAGGAACCAATCCTCGAGCAAGCAGCACGCGTTGGCATGCCAACAGTGACTGAGCGCTGGTTAGGTGGAATGCTTACAAACTTCCCAACTGTCTACAAGCGTATTCAGCGTCTGAAGGAGCTAGAAGCTCTAGAAGAGAAGAACGATCTACTTCTAACTAAGAAGGAACTTCTTGTTCTTCGCCGCGAACGCGAAAAACTATTTAAGAACCTCAACGGTATTCGTAACATGACTAAGTTGCCTTCAGCGATTTGGGTTGTTGATACTAAGAAGGAGCACCTTGCTGTGCAGGAAGCCAAGAAGCTTGGTATTCCAGTTATCGCAATCTTGGACACTAACTGTGATCCAGATGAAGTTGACTACAAGATTCCTGGCAACGACGATGCAATCCGCTCAATCGGACTACTAACTCGCGTTATCACTGATGCAATCGCTGCTGGTCTTGCTGCCCGTTCAGCACAGGCTAAGAGCGAAGTTAAGGATGAAGCCCCTGCAGTTGCAGCTGGTGAGCCTTTAGCTGATTGGGAAAAAGAAATTGCTGGAACAACTGAAGTATCACCAGAAGCCGCAACTGTCACAGAAGGAGCTTAATTAAATGGCTGCATATACAGCGCAAGACGTTAAGAATCTTCGTGAAGCAACAGCTGCTGGAATGCTCGATTGCAAGAAGGCTTTGGATGAAGCAGAAGGCGATTACAACAAGGCGATCGACATCATTCGCGTTAAGGGACTCAAGGGAGTCACAAAGCGTGAAGGTCGTTTAACTTCAAACGGAGCAGTAGTTGCAAAGGTTGAAGGAAATCTTGGTGTGATGCTTGAACTTAACTGCGAAACAGATTTCGTGGCAAAGGGCGAGCGTTTCGTTGCACTTGCTGATGAGCTTCTTGCTCACCTGCAAAATGCACAATCTGATTCACTAGAAGCATTCCTTACAACATCAATGTCTAGCGGTAAGACCGTTCAGGCAACTGTTGATGAGGCAAATGCAACTCTTGGTGAAAAGATTGAAGTTCGCCGAATTGCAGTGCTCAAGGATTCTCCAGTTGGAATCTACTTGCACCGCACTAGCCCAGATTTGCCACCACAGGTTGGCGTTCTAGTTCAATTAACTAAGGATGCAGCTGAAGTTGGTAAAGACATTGCACAGCACATCGCAGCGTTTGCACCACAGTTTGTAAATCGTGAAGATGTTCCTGCTGATCTAATTGAGAACGAACGTCGTATCGCAGAAGAAACTGCACGCGAAGAAGGTAAGCCAGAAGCTTCCCTCGTCAAGATTATTGAAGGTCGCGTAACAGGCTTCGTCAAGGAAGTTTCTTTGATTGAGCAATCTTTTGCAAAGGATGCGAAGAAGACTGTGAAGCAGATCCTCGATGAGGCGGGAACAGCCGTTAAGGCGTTCAATCGCTTCCGCGTGGGTCAATAAGTTCAAAGGCGACATCGCTTAGAATTTAGATATTCCAACTAGAAGTTAAAGGAGCACTCATGCCCGGTACAAGAGGAACGTATCGGCGGGTGCTCCTTAAACTTTCTGGAGAAGTTTTTGGTGGAGAAAAAGGCATCGGTGTTGATCCTGATGTTGTGCAAGATATTGCTAAACAAATCGCAGATGTAGCGCGCAGTGGCGTTCAAGTAGCCATTGTTGTTGGAGGCGGTAACTATTTCCGTGGGGCAGAACTTTCACAACGCGGTATGGATCGCTCACGCGCTGACTACATGGGAATGCTCGGAACAGTGATGAACTGTTTAGCCCTGCAAGATTTTCTAGAAAAAGAAGGCGTGCAAACCCGTGTGCAGACTGCAATCACTATGGGCCAAGTTGCAGAGCCATACATTCCACTTCGCGCAATTCGCCATCTTGAAAAGGGTCGCGTTGTAATTTTCGGCGCAGGTGCAGGAATGCCATTCTTCACAACAGATACTGTTTCAGCCCAACGGGCACTTGAAATTGGAGCAGAAGCTCTACTTCTTGCTAAGAGTGGTGTTGATGGTGTTTACAGCGCAGATCCGAAGAAGGATAAGAGCGCAACTAAGTACGATTCAATTTCTTATAACGAAGTTTTAAGCAAATCTCTGGCTGTGGCTGATGCTGCAGCTTTTGCTCTGTGTCGTGAAAATAAGCTACCTATCGTTATCTTTGACTTAATGAAGAATGGCAATATCGCGCGCGCCGTACGTGGTGAAACGATAGGAACGTTAGTTTCTTAGTTCAAATTTTTTGGGGCTAGGGCAGAAATTGCCGATAGAATCAATAATGAAGCATTATCAAGGGAGATGTAATGGCAGATGTAGCAAGCGCCCTCAAGGACGCTGAGACGAAGATGAGCAAAGCCGTTGAGGTTGCAAAGGATGATTTTGCTTCTATTCGAACTGGCCGTGCACACCCATCAATGTTTAATAAAATCATGGTTGATTACTACGGCACTTACACAGCGCTCTCACAACTAGCCTCCATTCAAGTCCCTGAAGCGCGCATGGCGACAATTGCGCCATTTGATAAGGGTTCAATGGCAAGTATTGAAAAAGCTATCCGTGAATCAGATTTAGGTGTTAACCCAGGCAATGACGGTGTTGTTATTCGCATTAACTTTCCACAATTAACCGAGGAGCGCCGCAAGGAATACATCAAGGTTGCAAAAGGCAAAGCTGAAGACTCAAAGGTTTCGATGCGAAACATCCGTCGCGCGGCAAAAGAGGCGATGGAGAAGATGGAAAAAGATGGCGAGATTGGAAAGGATGATTTAGCACGCGGTGAAAAAGAGCTAGAGAAAATCACTTCTGATCACGTTGCGAAAATCGATGAACTCTTGAAGCACAAGGAGGTCGAACTCCTAGAAGTTTAAGGAGTTTGTCACCGATGTCTGATTTTCAATCGATAAACGAGGCTATAAATAAGAAGGCTGGACGAAAGCTGGGGCCTTCAATAATTGTCTCGCTATCCCTTATTGCTTTGGTATGGTTTGCTCTTGTTTATCGCCGTGAGGTTTTTGCTGTTGTTGTAGCAATCGCGGTTCTTCTTGGCATTCGCGAAATTGTTCGAGCCTTTAGTGTTCGTGGAATCTACATCTCCGTAGTATCACTTGCTATTGGAGCCTTGGCTCTTACATACGCAACCTGGAACGGTGGGGCAGCAGGTTTAGCTATCGCTACGGCTATCGCTATTCCGCTTTTGCTTATTCAACTTTTAACTAAGGGCCCAGAGGGCTTTGTGCAAAGTGCAACAGCAACTACGTTTTCACTTCTCTATCTACCATTTCTAGCTGGCTTCCTTATTCTTCTTGCTAAGCCAAGTACAGGCTTAGAGCGTGTGATGACTTTTGTTGTCTTAGTTGGCTGCAACGACACATTTGGTTACATCGTGGGAGTTCTATTTGGAAAGCATCCACTGGTTCCAGTCATAAGCCCAAAGAAGAGCTGGGAAGGCTTGATCGGCTCACTAGTTTTCACAGTAATTGGTGGCTCACTTGCCTTTAAATACATCATGGAAATGCACTGGTGGATTGGCGCGATTGTTGGATTAATGATTGTTTTCACTGCCACCTGCGGTGATTTAATTGAAAGTGCGATGAAGCGTGACCTTCACCTTAAAGATATGGGAACTCTGCTTCCAGGCCATGGCGGAATCTTGGATC
>Ga0208362_1000024_pt1 | contig 47557 bp, 71 predicted proteins | sample LakMenEpi13Oct10_FD_150693 | JGI IMG/M metagenome (GOLD analysis project Ga0208362, IMG submission 150693) | Freshwater microbial communities from Lake Mendota, WI - 13OCT2010 deep hole epilimnion (SPAdes) | ecosystem: Environmental > Aquatic > Freshwater > Lake > Epilimnion/Euphotic zone ... | reverse complement strand
TATCGAGGGATGAGCAAATACTAAGACTCGAAAAACAGCAGAAATACATTCTCCAATATGGTCGGGTACCTCGTGGTGTATCAACAAACCTCCATCACAGCGACTATTACGACAAACTTGCATCTGAGCTAGATGCTCTACGCAATCAGGAAGAATCTGAGCTTGTATCAATAAATCCAGGTGACTGGGTGACCCCCGTACGACAGTATGCAGTTGAGCACGGTGAGGGAGTTCTTCGTGGGGACTATGAAATAATCAAAAAACGCGTCAAAGCAAAAGACATCTACACCAACGGTGACTCATGGCTCGAGTGGGGTTATGACCCAGATAAACGCAACTCCTTGTCATCTGGGCAAGACGGAGCAATTCAGCCAAAAACATTCAAACTTCCAAAAGCTGCAGTTGAATATGATGGCGGGCGGATTGAGACCTCACTCAAACCTGACAGTGGGATTTTATTTCAAGCGATTAGCGATGATGATTCAATTAAAGAATTTGGATACGTACTCAGGGATATACAAAAAGAAGTCAAAGACAGAGATGGCAATACGCGTACAACTTATTCTTATGAAATAGAAGTTCACAATCCTATTTTGGCATATGACTCAATACGGGATATTAGTACGAACTCACTTAGAAGAAGTGATGAAGAAAAAGATAAACAACTTCGTGCTTTATTTAGAAGGAGATACAACTACGCACGAAAAATTCGTAAAATTCTTGCAGAAGAATATGACATCAATGAAGATAATCGCTTGTTGGAAAGAATTAATGAAATACGCGGTTTGTCTTCAGGTAAAATTTACGATTCAGTCGTAAGTGAGGAAAATTACCTATCAAACGAACAGCGAGCAGGAGTAGAGAGTTTCTCTGCGCTGATGCTGAATGACGAACTCCAAAAAGAAGATGAGTGGATTACCAAAGATGACCCAAGATATTCCTCATTTCAGAAAATTCAGGGTATTGAATACGATGTATTCGAAGAAGAGGTTCTCGCGGATAGCGAAGAAAGAAAAGCCCTCAAAGAATCAATAAAGTCAGCAGCGAAAGATATGTTTTCTGGTGAAATAACGACAAGAAACGACGTTATAGTCACGGCAACAAACGGAGAAAAAATAAATCTTGGTAGAACATTTGATGTTGTTGTTTCACCGACAGACGTCGTCGTACAGAAAATGGACGAAGAAGAATTCGAAGAAGCAAGTGAAGCCCTTGGGGTCGATGGAATTATGGAAGGCGTGAAAAAGCGGCCATCCACAAGCGTGAGCTTGAAATTCACCATTGAAACAAAAGACAAGGACGCGGTAAAACGACTTACTCAAGCAGGAATTCCACGGCGGGAACGTTGGGACGGAATTGGAGATATGGAGGACTTCGAAAAAGGGCAAAACGAAGGCCAACTGGTAATTGCTGATTCAATCAGAACAATTGTAATCAATGGAAGAAATAAGATAATTGTCCATGATTCACTATCCGTCGGTGCCCCAGCTCGAGGCAATGGAATAGCGAGCATTTTCAACGCCAGAAACGAGGCTGTTTACAGAGAGATTGATGCAGAAACAATATTGGCTTCCGCTCAGTCTGGGAAACAAGGCGACTATATGGGCGCAACACACTGGGCTAGAAATGGCTTTACATGGGCGTCGCAGGGCGAGCAGCAAAAATTTATAGAAGTAATAGATAATGCGGTAAATGATTCATCACGAAACTGGTTTACGGACGAAGAAAAGAAGAGAATAACATCGCTCTACGAAAAATCAAAAAACGGAAAATTCAAAACAAATGCAACAGCAGAACAGCTTGTTGATTTTGAAGAAGCCGATGAGCTATTTAGAGCCGGAGAAGGCGTCACTATTTTAATGAAGCGTGACATCAAGCGCAAGAGCCAGCAGTCAGCTCCAAGGACTGTGGTTAATCGCCTCCTATCGCGTGGTGGCAGGAAAAATAGACGAACCTCTAACCGTCTTTCGTCTGGAGGCGAGCGTCCAATACTCAAAATGAATCAGCCAGATATAAAAGCGCATCAATTGAAAAAATATAAATACGGAGACCAAAGTGAACTTGGCGGAAATGTTCGCAGAAGCAAGTCGAACTGGCTAAAGGGCATGACTCCAAGACAAATGTCTGAATTGCTCGTCCCAACATCAAAAGAGCAATACTTTGAAATGCTTATTGATGATTTTGCGCCAGGAGGACGAGACTCTGAAGAATACGTAAAAAAATTCAACGCCGTCCATGACGAGTATTTTAAAAACAATCCATGGGATGATATAGATTTCTCCCCCGAAGCAGTTGAAGCTGTGCGTAACGCTGTTGAGCAAGCTGTCGAATCAAATCCAAAACTAAAGTGGGCATTTGAGACACACGGTGCTCCCGTTTTCTACATGCAAACAGCTGATGCTTCGAGGGCGTATGAAAGCTTGCCTCAGGTTTCGTCAAAACTTGAACAAATAAAGAGTGTTCGCGGAATCGGTTCAAAAGACCCATATGTTCGCGCCAGGACAACTCCATTCCTTAATTCCGTATCCTTTAACCGAAGACTGATTATCGACAGGGAATCAAATTCGCTAGACACAGCACGCGAAAACGTGACCATGGACCCGACGAGACTCGTAACGAGCCGTGATAACACTATTGACAAATCAATAGCTGGAGTCATAACCCATGAGTGGGGACATTGGTTGCATTTCCGAGCACTAAAAGACGTCGAACTAGCTGGCAAGCCAAAAAATCGCCATTATTTTGGTTCTGGTGACCCTCAGGATAAGCGTTACGCGCAAGCGCTGCAGGTTGCGTCCGAGTATAACGATGTAATTATGAATCCTGACATGATGGCCAGATTCTCTGACGGGGTTGACATAAATTCGGTTACAGATAGTCCGATGACGCTCTCTTCTTACGGTAATACAAATAAAGCTGAAGCATTTGCTGAGGCAGTAGTTGCGATACTTCACCCAAATGATAAGTTGAAGACATATGCGCTAAATAAAAAACTGCGTGAAGATGTTTATTCAATACTGTTTGTTGACGGCAATACAGAACCGTGGGGAAATCTGGCAGAAAAATCTCAGGAACGAAATTCAAGCAGTGCGCCACGCCTTTCATCTGGAGCTACTGTGAAGAAAAAAAGAGTTAAGTACTCTCCAGAGCAGATACGGCAAATAGCATCACAGGTTGAGGTCAAATATGCTGAAACCCCAGAGAAACGCCTACTGGCAAGAAAGACTCTGCAAAAAGGATTCCAAGGCGGTTTTACTGTCGAGCTAGACACAATGGACGACATAAAAAATGGTATAGCAGTAGCAAGAAATAAAAAAGGAATGATTTTTCCAGCTTCTGCAGACTTCACTCCGGATGGAGAGCCAACAGAAGAACTTATTGACACATTCGTTGCATGGCTGGACTTTCACGGACCTGAAGTATTCAACAACCCATCGGATGGAGCAGAAAGAGTCGCTATCGGCGGATGGGTGGATGACGGAACTCTTTATCTTGATGTAACCGATATTTACCCAACAGCGCAATTCCTTCCGCGAGCCAGGGATTTGGGTGGGCAGGAAAACCAAAAAGCCGTAACCAACCTGAACGTTCTGTGGGAGTTGCTCGAGTCTGGGGCAGATGACCTGAGTCCTGCCTTTATTGATACCGGCGGCGATGGCGGCCAAACAATTACTAGGGAAACAATTGAACGGTTCAGAAAGGCCCTACTTGCTTTTGAGTCAGGCGATGAAGGACAGCCACGATTGCCCATAAAAAACACTAAGAAAAAATCTTCATAAAAAGTGCAATAATATAGGTATCGATATGAGAACGCGAAATTCAGATTCAACAGCTGCGTGGGTGGAAGAGTCAATCAATACATTTGTCGGCGAAGCTCCTGTCATCTTGGCTAAGGCTGCAAACATGTCTTACACAAAACCGCAACTCCGCGAAAAAATAAAAAACAGAATTATGGCCGGCTCAAAAGGCGGGAAACCAGGACAGTGGTCTGCGCGTAAAGCCCAACTACTTGCCATTGAGTATGAAAAAGCCGGTGGCGGATACAGGGGTGGACTTAAAAAACGTCAACGCTCTCTAAAGAAATGGACTAAAGAAAAATGGAGAACATCAGACGGAAAACCAGCAAATCGTCCTGGTGGAATGCGTAGATATCTCCCAGCAAAAGCGTGGTCAAGACTTACCCCAGCTCAGCGAGCAGCAACAAATAGAAAAAAGCTATTAGGCAGTCGTTCTGGCCGACAATTTGTAAAAAACACAGAAGCCGCTTCATCTGCGGGAAAACGCGCAAGGTCATCGAAGGCTGATTGATTTTAGTTATGGGTAGAAGATTTGATGAAGACGACGATGAATACGTCGAATTGCTTAAAGAGTACGAGCGCTACATCAGGGACACCCCCGGTGCGTACGAAGATTTTGATGAATGGCTAGAAATAGAGTATGGTTCAGCAAAGAAAAAAACACATAAACATTCATCAACTAGGATTAACAAGATTAGGGATGGAAGATAAATGACGACACCTGGATTTGAAGCATCGATAGAGCAGCTTGCCCAAATAGCAGACGCTGACGGCCGCATGAGGACATCAAGTTATGAAAACCACATGGACCTTGTAGCAATCATGGAACATATGTCAAAAAACAAGCGTTTTAAAACTGGCGAATTAGTCAATGACGATAAAGGCGAAGAAGATAATGGCTGATGCACCTCTTCAACGAATTAAAAAGTTGCCAGAGAACTTCTGGGAAATGACTGATAACGAAAAAAGAACCTGGGCAAGAAGGTTTCTACTTGACCTTAGTCCAAACGCTGAAAAAAGAATAAGAAAAGCTGAGTTGGACGAGCAAATTTAGCCCCACCAACTCAGCTCAAACTTATTTGCGCGTGCGCTTTACGCGACGTGATGTAGTTTCAGTTGACTGCATCGCGCCCAATTCAGCCTCGTAGATATCGTTATATTCATCGATATGACGACTTTTGAGAACCAAATGCGCACGTCGACGTGCTTCCTGACGCATTGTATTCAATGCTGCTGACTGAACTTTCTGCTCTTCTGTGTGACGTGGACGACCGCGTCCCATTCCTTTTTCTTTGAGCTTGCTGTATTCTGACATTCCACTACCTCCTTGGCTGTGGTCTAGGTGGCAACAAACTTAATGTCTGATTTTTAAGATTGCAACCTTTTTCTGACTATTTTTTCTAGAGTCAGAAACTGATTTTGGGCATAGAAAAAGCGCCTGTTTTACGCTCCCTGGCGCAAATTAACAGGCGCTTAAACTTTTCCCCGAATCTCGGGGTTGGGCTCAGAATGGCTCTGGTTCGTCCGATGGGGCGCCCACTGCGGCGGTTGCTGGTCGCGCGCGACGTGCTCCAGTCTGCTGAGACGACTGACGCGAGCCAGACTGCTGAGGCTGGCCCTCACCAGAATTCTTTCCAACACGACGAGTAATCGTCTCAATTGAGCGAGTCAGTACGCCAATGTCTTCTGCGACAATCTCCGTGATTGAACGCTTGTTGCCGTCCTTGTCATCATATGAGCGCTGCTCTAGTCGTCCATAAACAACGACGCCGATGCCCTTTTCGATTACTCGTGCAGTGTTTTCAGCAAGGTATCTCCACGCTGTTACGTTGTGGTAGCTGACCTTTTCCTGCTTTTCGTTTTTCTGGTCGTACCAGATGTGGTTAACTGCTACAGAAAACGACAGGCGGGCCTGCTCGCTTTGCGTGTAGGTGAGCTCTGGGTCCGCCGTGACGTTCCCAATTACTGTTATTGGCGCTAGGTTCATTTCTTCTCCTACTGGGTTGATATTGCGTGTCACCCTAGCCCAACTGGTGTAGCCTGTCAACCATGTCAGAACCAGTATCTAGACTCACGGTCATTGACCATTTAGCGGAAGTGATTTTAAATTATATTTCCGTTAAACAAAATGATGAGCAAGATGCTGCAGACGCAAAACGACAAGCGGAAGACATAGCCGAACTGATACTTCGGTCAATGCAATTTGAAATTATTATCGGTCCGACGCCACAGGGTAAAGTGCTTGCTGTTTTTGAGATTCTTGGACCAGATAACTTTCAATAGATAAAACCCTTATTTTTATTGGTTGCTACGCGGTTGCAGCTGGCGTAATCAAACTGTTATAATTAATAGTGCCCCTGGCGGGGTGACCAAAGCAAACCAAATATTGGCTTTTTACTAAACGCCACGTCTTATCCGCCGACAACAGGAGAAGCAATTGAACACATTTATTGGATGGGGATTTTCTATACTCCTTTTTATAGCTGGAGTTGGAATTCCGACAAACACAACGGAAACAGCAAACACTTCGGTCAATTTATCGGTTGAGGAGGTGTTAGTTGAAAATCCGGTGTGGGCCGCAAACCAAGAGGTCAGGGAAGCCGACCCAGGGTTTAGGGCCAAGCGAAGCTTGCCGCAGTTCCCACCAGTGAAAAGCGACCACGAGGGGCACAGGAAAGAAGTTCCAAGCGACCCGAGTAAGCGCTGCCCAAAGCTTGAGCCAGTTTTCGAAGCTTATGGTCTTTACCCAATACAAACATGGTCATACATTGCGTGGAGGGAGTCGGGTTGTCGCCCGAAAGCACAAAATGCGAAGTGGGATGCCGCTGGCAACATGACCTACGCTCTAAACAAGGACGGCTCATACGATACGGGATTGTTGCAAATCAATTCCAGTTGGTACTCGGCAGTAAAAAATGTATGCGGGGACAATGCTGTCGAAAACCGAATGCAAGGGCTTAAGACAGTGCACTGCAATTTAATGATGGCTCGTTACATTATGAACAATAGTAAGGGCGGATTAGCCAACTGGAGAATGTAGTAACGGTTGTTATTCCATCGCTGAATTAGTATTCTTTCAGGAATGAAAGACTCTTGGGATTTACCAGCTAGAACATTTGATTTTAAATCCGACCTGGCGTATGGGCAGGAAGGAGAGAAACTGATTTCTCAGTTTCTTGAATCACTCTCCGGTGGGGAATTTGAAGTAAAAAGCGATAGATATCGCAATGGCAGAATGGTTGTGGAAACGCAACAAAATCCACGCGGTGCGCGTGATGAAAACGGTGAGCAAGTTTGGGTAGCAAGCGGAATAAATGTAACAACCGCAAAATGGTGGGTATACATTTACGCAATGGACGGTTCGTTCGTAATAATATCGGTAGCCCGTCTAAAGCGTTTTCTCAGGAAACATCCTGATAAATTCAATCCTGAGACAAAAAGAAATTTTGGTGGAGATGACAACCCGGCAAAGGGTTTTCTTATCTACCCAGAAGATGTAATTAAGATGATGTACGACAAAAATTACGATGAAACGGAGTAGTATTTAAATCATGTTAGAACTTACCGACCAAACATTTAGTGAATTTATCAACTCATCAGACAAGCTGGTTCTTGTAGATTTTTGGGCACCATGGTGCGGACCGTGCTTAAAACTTTCCCCAATTCTTGATGAACTATCTGGTGAATTCAGTGAGAAAGTAGATTTTGTTAAAATCAACACAGACGACAATATGGCGACAGCGAAGGACTTCGAAATTATGTCTATTCCTTCATTGCTTCTTTTCCACAAAGGTGTTTTCCAAGGGAAAATGTCGTCGTCTGGAAGCGTGAGTGCTTTGCGTGAACGAATAACCGAGGCAGTGGAGCTATTCAAGTGAAACTGGCCCCTGTATCGGCTCACTCTTATAAGGTGTAGAAACCGTAGCGGTCCACGTTGGTTCAATTCCAACCAGGGGCACTAAGGTGAACACGCAGGGTGCCTAGCTCAGCGGTAGAGCAACTCGTTTACATCGAGTAGGCGGAGGGTTCGAGACCCTCGGCTCCCACTATGAACAACATAAGCATAGAAATAAGAGAACTAGCCCAAAGAATAAAAGATGGGTGGTGGAAGAACATCGACGTCGATGAGGGGTGGTACAAGATTGTCCTTGACTGCGACAAAGAACTTCTCGCGATAGACCCAAATTACACAATCCTTCAAGTGAAACAAAAATTTGGTGGGTTGAGATATTACATCGAGGTGTCGGAGTCATGTCATGAGCCAGTCAGGCTTAGTGAAATAATCACCAAACATGAGGAGATTGCGGCTCGCACGTGCGAGGCAACAGGACAGCCTGGTGTGCTCATGGAATCTATCGGCGGATGGCGTAAAACGCTAAATCCCGAGTATGCTGAAAAAAGTCTGCACTATGCAAAATATAAAGTAGTCGAGAAATAAGAATGGTAATAACATGTCACAAAAAGGGACAATTGGAAAAATAACAAAAACAGGCCAAACCGATGACTGCATTTATGTTATTTGGCAAACAAGAGACCCAGTAAAAACATGGTACGTAAACACTAAAATTGACGGGAATATCGCTAGGTGCAGACTGATTTCGTTGATTGACAGAAGACCGCACGAAATAAATAATGGATTCACTCAAGACGCATGGTCGTTTGAGGTTATTGACGAAAAAACATTCCTCAGAATGGCTGGAGGCGGAATACCGATACCGCCAAGAGATTTATAATCAAAGGGCCTGTAGCTCAGTGGTCAGAGCAGGGGACTCATAATCCCTTGGTCGTGGGTTCAATCCCCACCGGGCCCACGAGGAGGAAAAATGAAAAAAGAAAAAATGAAAAACATAATCAAGGGGTTTGAGTCAGAACATGAGCTTCTGATGTTCGCGTATGACGACCTTGAGGAAAAATACCATGAGCTATTGCATAAAGTATTTGCATTTCGCATGGCAATCACATGGATTGACGATGATACGAGGCGACACAGGCGCATGATGGCCAAGCTCCGCAGAGACTGGCCAGAGCTGTGGCGTGCAATCGATGAGTTAATGTCCACGCTGGACAAGCAACACTGGGGGGAAGATGGAACAAATTAGATACTTCTGGATTTGGCTGACATCTCGCATGCCTCATCGCTGCGGTAATTGGCAACACTTTCTTGGCAACGAAAAAGGCGGTGTAATCTTCTGTTCTGTATGCGGAAAAATTCTGGACGAAAAGAAAGCCGCTAATGGCTAATGAAATAATCGAACAGCTTGAGTCAATTGCTCGCAAACTCCAACATGGTAGAGGTGGGTCAATAATCTCCAAAGCCGCAGAAGTGATAAAAGCAAATGACTCTGTCAACGATGAACTTATGGGAATTATCGCTGAACAGGCGTACGAAATACATAGACTAAAGAAGATAATCAGGAACTACTACGCCGAAGAATGTTTGTACAATAATCAAATCAGCGATAGGATAAACCCAGACTTCGCTGTTCCGCAGACTTGGAAAGATGCTTATACAGCGTTTGAAAATGAAGCATTCAACATAGACCTAGAGGGACATGACTACTGAACAGGACGACTACTGCTGTAGCGCCACAAAGCCACCTGGATTCACGTATTACGGAAATGTGACCGTATGTAATACGTGTTTAACCAAGTTTCCGTACTATGACTGTTACTGCGAGCTCGAACATGAAGACTGTTCGTATCAAAGGCGCCACAAAAATGCTGAATACAACGCATCATTTATAAATGGAGAAAAATGAACACCCACCCAGACATTCCGCCAACCCTGGCCGACTACAAGGCGTGGCTGACACGCAAGTATCCGACAAGAAAATGGGTGCTTGACATATCCCCAGACACATATAGACTGCTGAGGGAAAACCAACTTAAAAAACTGGAGAAGTAATGCCTAATTTTCTTTTTATAGCTTGGCAGATTGTGCTCGTTTTGAGCTTTGCTATGTGGGTGTATATTTTTTCTGTTACGCGCAAGATACAGAAACAATCAAAAAAGAAAAAGAAAAAGAAATAAATAGCGTGTTTTTCGCGCCTTTAGCTCAGCCGGTAGAGCACCGGACTTTTAATCCGTTGGTCCTGGGTTCGAACCCCAGAGGGCGCACGCCAAAGAAAACTCAAAATATGAGCGACCGGCGCGGGTACTTCCAACAAAAAGTAATGAAAAATACAATCACTGCTATAGCAACACTCCAAAATTTTTTTTTGAAAATGGCATTTACTTCAGATAGATTTATCCACTAATGGACCCACGTTTTAGAAAATCCGCACCCGATGGAAAACATTTCGACAGCGAAAAGGAAATGAACAAATTCATCTCCGAGCTGACACAGAAACAGGCTGAACAAGCCGACAAACTCAACGAAGAACTGCTGCCAAGAGGATTCCAATCAGTACAAAGAGACAATGTGCCTGATGCAGTTGCCGAAGCACTAGATGACTTACTCCAAAGAATAGAAAAATTCTGTCCGCACATCAATACGGTGCCACCAACAATTGACCATTTACTGCTGCCAGCAATTCAGGTTGCATGCTGTTCAATGTGTTTGCCGGACTTCATGCCCCTGCTGCACGAGCAGATGAAAAGCACAGACTGTGATTTGTGCGGAATAATTTCCCGGGAATTTGTAGAGATATCAATACCAATTGGTTATGGATTACTCACAATTAATGTCGGTGAAAAATGCTGCGCTGACATATTTATTAGATAAATTTATCCTAAATGCGGAACATGTTTTATATATATCTAGGGTGCCGAAAATGCTAATAAAAATGCCGGCACTCTTTAATAATCTCCATTCACGGAGAACTAATAGGAGGAACAGTAGAAGTGACAACCAATAACGAAGAGAGCTTTATGATTTCAGTAAGGAAGTCAACAGGAGGCGACATAGCACGATTCTCTAGTGAGTCGCTGATTAAGTCGCTGCTGGAAAAGGGCTCAATGTTTGAGGTTATACAAATAACACAACTAGCAAAAAAGAAATCAAACAGCTAGTTACCAGTTCGACTCAACAAATGCGTGAGTCTCTGGAATCTCCTCATGTACTGAGTAGTACGGGTCATATGGTGATTCCCGTAGTTTGATAGCAAGTGCCGGCCTGAATTCTTCCAGAAGGTTGAAGTACATTTGCCCATAGCGAAGTGGGTATTTATCGTTCTTCTGGTGCTCATACTTAATGCTGACATCAGCAAGAAAATCATTAAACGACAGGTATTGGGTTTGCATGAATTTCAGTATACGCTTGAACCGTGAAAGAAACACAGGACGCTTTGTACTCGGATTCACCGGACGTGATTGAAGCATACGAAGACAGGGCATTCATGCATTTGTCCTTCACAGGGCTCATCCCATGCTGTCTGGGGGCAAATGGGAGACAATCAAGACACTGGAAGAAAGTCCGCAAACTGGCGGCCGAGCTGTATGCATTGGATAAATTTAAGTGAAAAACCTGGGATGAATTTTTTGCGATTTTGCTCCCCCACCCACCCTGCCTCAACCGAGAAAGTTTCGCGGGGCTACAAGAGACAGGTGCTGCGAGGCGACACTGCGAACAATTTTTCGCAATTTGTGTCGGTACTCGGGGTAGTCGGCAACAAGTCCACACACGCAGAGGACACACAGCAGTCTCTCGCAGTGTGTGCCGATGGTTTCTGGCTGATTACAAAACGACACAACTCACTAGATAAGTCACGACCCGAATACGACACCCCAAAAAACAGCAAGACGATTTATCCAAGTGTTTCAGTAAGACACACGCCGAGAGAGAGACCACACACCCGATGTAATCCAACACGCAACACGACACGCCAACAAAACCAACAGCACTGTCGGGTCTGTCGGGTTTCGGGTCTGGTGTGGGCTTAGCCACGCAGAGCCTCGCTCATACACATCGCATACACACGACACACACAAACACAAGAGAGAGATGAGATGACAACACAAGAGCCAACCCCATCAGAGTTTGTCGCTTTCGTTCCAAGCAACAGTATGTACACACAGTTGCTTCGGTCTAAGAGGACAGCGAACGAACACCTGACCACACACCAACGCCTGTCGCAGATGAAACTCACAGGTGTATTCATCTCAAAGGTAGCAAGCGAACTGTTGGCACTTGACTTAGATGAACAAGGTTGCCACATCGCTACGGGTGAGTACGCAGACACCCACACGCTTAGCCTTGTGTCACTGATGCTAGAAGCAGAGAGGGAGATAGGCTTCGCACCCACTGATGATGAGATAGACCGTATGCCCCCAGCAGACGCAGAGAGGGCACACGCCGAACGCCAACGCCAACGCAACTACGCCTACTCTGCCTACCTTCGCCTCAACACACGCCAGTCATAGAAGTCGCCAAGTGCTACGGGTACTAGATAAGTCTGCTCGCATACGACTATCGTTGAGATGTTATGAGTAACCATGTTCGCTGTTCAGGTTGTGACTACGATGTCCAGTGCGATGAACAAAAGCACCTACCTAGTAACGGTTGGGATTTACCATTTGACCTATTTGGTTACTATGGTGGCTTCACTGATGAGGTAGATGTACTGTTTAGTAATCGCCGTAGCCGTAGTTGGATACTGTGTCACGACTGCATAGTGAAGTTCCTTACTCTGTTCCCAGCATTGGCAGAGACGATAGGTAAGGGGACACACCCCTGCGATAGTGAAACACCGTGCTGTGAGTGGGCATGGCGTTCCACTGAGAACTTCGGCAAGTATGAACGCAATGCTAATGGCGAACTCGTGCCAGTGTCGGGGGCGCACTATCAGGTGGTCGTTGATGGTCAGTGGCGTGATGTCACAGATAGTAAATAGATAAGTCTGCTCGCCCTACCCTAAGGTCAATACCGAAAGGGGAACACAATGGGAATAGCACGAAACGCAGAACTCACTATCACACTTACGGCACAGCAGGTTGCTCGCTTGGAGTGTGTCTTACAGATAGTCAGGTTGTTCGCTGATGATGAACACACGGAAGCGCATGTTTCCGAAATCTACGAAGTCTTGCGCCAAGCAGAGCGCACTCAACTCGGAACATACGGCATCTAGTGATTACCAAAGGACTTACCGTAGGTCAGACGCTGTTGATACCAGTGTCGTTCGGTCACATCGTTTCAGACAAGGCACGCCGAATGACTACGGGTGCTGTGGAAGCAGAGTTCATCTCATACCACGACACAGATAAACAGTACGCCCGTGTGCTTTACTGTGGAGAAGTTTTCGTTGTCAGTGTTGGACAGATACTGAACTAGATAAGTTCATCACGCACACTCTTCCATTACTTGACCACCGTCTGTCATACGCAACTCACAGGAGTTGTGTGTCGGCAGATAGATGGTGTCACCGATAGTCAATGTCGTGCCGTACAGGGCGACAAGTCTGTCCACCACTTCCATAGTGTTGCCTTCACACTTTGTTCGGGCTATCCAATAGAGAGTGTCGCCTTCTTTGATAGTGACTGGTGTGCCATCACAAAAGAACTCACTGTCTCTTGCTTGCTGTCTTTCCAAATACCCAAATGCGAATACTGACGCAAGTGTTATTGCGATAGCGATGAGAATTGTCTTTGCTGTTCGATAGGTGTTCTCGTTCATCTCATCATCTTATCTAGTTACAACACAAACCACACTCAAACGCTCGGAGCCCCGGCTGGCGCAGTGCTTCGCACTTTGCCCTCACTTGTGATGAACACTTATCTAGTAAGTCATAGTCTCGCCGTAGCAGAGTAATGCTCACTAGATAAGTGAAACCCCGTAACCCCTACGCCCTTGATGAAAGGGGGTTGGGGATAAGAGCGCAGAGGCTACGGGTGACCGTTGAGACTTATCTAGTACGGTTCAGAGGCGTGAACGATGAATGGCGAACCACACTTCACACAGTTCGCTGTTCGCTTCTCGCTGTCGTATGTCGGATACTCATCAGCGTCAATGCTTGACCCGTGCCAACCGATGTACTCACCCAAATACGAGAGAGAGTGTTCGTTATCAGTCGGACACTCCAACTCATAAGAGTTGTGGTCGTATGGGAAACAGTCAGCCATTTCCACCGTCACACGGAAAGCACGAGGCTTCGTGTATCCACCACGAACATCACAGCCCCCGTGTATCTGAATAAGGCTCACAGTCTCACCGTCATTACGGGTGAACGATACGCCTTGTAGTGTTTGCGAAAGACTGTCCTCGCCGTTGTAAGTGTTCCAAGTACGAGGCTTAGGGTCGTAGCGTTCAGCCAGTGTCTCGGCGATAGCCAACCAGCCCTCATCAGGCATACACCGTGCCAAATCATCTAACTCGGCTTGGATACTCGGCAGAAACTCCACACGGTTCGCAAGAAAGTGAAAAACTGAAAGCACTACGCCATAACCGTCAGCCCACGCAGTCGGTTCGTTCTCAAAATCGGCAAGCGTCTTGCCATTGTTTCGTTCCCAGTTCCTGCCGTATGCGCCACCACTGTCCAAGATGTGCGTTCCAGTGTTTTCTGTTAGCATTTCTGCTAACACGCTACGGGTGTCCAGTGCTGTCGTAGTCATTAGCGCACTCGCTTCGTGACTGGGTGACGGCGAATAGAGCCGTAGCGTTCGTCTTGATGTTCGTTGTACACGGTCAGAGCGAATAGGGTGGTAATCACCGTTCCACCTACCACGATGAACAAACAGGTCAGCAGGTCGCCGATGTTGCTGTTGTAGTACGCCTGAACCACTCCGAACAGTCCGATAGTCGGCACGGCAGAGATAATGCCGAGCAGAGCCTTCATCGTTCCGAGATAATGTTCCTGACACCAGTTTTCGCACTTATCTAGTAACTTCATTAGTTGCCCCTTTCACGAGCGTTAGTTCCTGAATAAATCATAACCATTGACGAGCAGAATTATCCGACTTTCTGCCGACCCACCCGTGCGCCCTCGCCACAGACCGAACCCCAACCACTGCCCCTGCCTCTGGAGCCCCGGTGTACAATGAACCAGGCAATACTCGGTTAGATTTATCTAAAAGAGAGAGAAGGAAAGACACGAAATGGCACACGGACTAGAAATCAATAAAGACGGCACAGCGAGAATGGCATACGCCGACAGAGAAATCCCGTGGCACAGGCTTGGAACGCCAATGAAGGGGCTACAAACGGCAGAGGCAATGCTCGAAGCTTCACAGGCGAACTTCGATGTAGTCACAACACGGGTGGCAATTTGCGATGACAATGGCGAACCACTACGGAACCCTGATGGCACAACTATTCTCGTGCCGGACAGTCGTGCAACCGTACGGGTCAACATTGACGGCACATTCACCGGTTTGGCCACCGTTGGAACGCGTTATGTAGTTCAGCAGAATAAAGAGTGTTTGGATTATGCGCTAAGCATCGTGGGTGCTTCCGAAGGAGACGCAGTTGTAGATACCGCCGGTGTTCTACACGATGGAAAAGGTTTCTTTGCTTCACTTGACTTGGGCGCGATAGTCGTAGACCCTGCTGGCGTGAATGACCAAATAGCGCGCTACTTACTTGTTCGCAATGGACACGATGGAAAGACGGCAATTACATTCGCCAACACTTCTATTCGTGCCGTATGTCAAAATACCGTAACGCTTGGCATAGAAAGCGCTCGACGGGTATTTACTGCTCGTCACACTCGTAATGCAGACAGAGCGATAGAGCAAGCGAATGAAGTTCTTGCGATATCTAATGAATGGGCAAACAACTTTGCTGCTACTGCCGAACGACTACTGGCAGTGAAAGTTCCAGCACGCACACAAGTTCTTGACAAAGTCCTAAATACAGCATTTCCGATAGAGCCAAATAGCACAGAGCGTCAGAGAAAGAACCGTGATGACGTGTTGTCGCTAGTTCGCGCTATTTATGAAAACGAAAACAACGCAAAGAACTACGGGTACAACGGCTGGTCAATCTATAACGCCATCGGCGAATATCTCGACCACTACCGAGATGCTTCTCGCGATGAACGCGCGCTCGCGTCCATGGACAACAACTCATGGGTGACGAGAACAAAACTAAAAACTCAAACTTATCTATTAACAAATGTCTGACTTCTAGTACGGGTATTATTAGTCAAGCCCATAGAAAAGTGAGGCAAGATGAATAACGACGGCGCAGACGATTTTTACGAATTTGCCGGTGATGATGGCGAAGAAATGCCGACAAAGGAAGAACTTGCGCTGTTCATATCCGAGTTCATGTCTAACTCGCAGAAAGCGAGAAATATGTATCGTTCACACTTCTGCTCAATAATCGCAAATCGAATTCACGATGAATTCGGCGTAGAGGGTTTGTGTGAATTAATGATGGCAATAGACAAACGTGCCGGTTGGATATCAGACATCATCATTGAGGACGCAGATATCCATGACGCACTATTTAATGGGCACGGCGTGTATGACGACAAAGCAATAATCAAAGCTCGAATGAGCCAAGAGATGACTGAAATGAACAAGAAAATATGGCGCTTGCGTAAGAAATATTCCAAACTAATTGCAGAGGAAATATTTTACGGTCGCACCCAGGGTGCCACGGGTAAGTCGGAAACAAGTTCCGAAACCGATTAGTTCTGTTCTGCTTTACCGAGTAAATTCAGAATAAGTTGCACGGCACTATCCTCGTTAGCGAACTCCCCACCTTCTACTGACGCATTTACCACCGAACGCTTTCGCTCGATGAGTTGATAAATCTCCTCATCAATGGTGTCTTTAGTTAATAGATAAGTTGCCGTCACGCTTCCTTGTTGTCCGATGCGATGTAGGCGTGAGTATGTCTGGTCTACGTCTGCTGGTGTCCACGGAAGTTCTATGAATAAACACTCCTCTGACGCAGTGAGTGTGTGTCCAGTTTTGGCAGCCTGGATAGATAACACGATTACGGGTGCTTTATCTACGGTTAACTGCTGAAACTTGCGTTTATTCTCCTCTACTTCCTCAACCTTCATTCCACCCTGAATACGTAGGTCTCCATACTTACGGGCGATTTCGTCAACGATGTCTCGATGGTGTGCAGCGACAACGACCTTACGGCCGGCCTCTATACGTTCAGTAATCCACTCATGAGCGACTTCCATCTTTGCTTTCGCAGCAAGACGGCGAAGCACCGACAGACGGACTAAATGTTCGTTCGCTTCTGCCCTAATCATTGCTGATATGGCAGCGCCGTGCTGTGACTTGCCCTGCTCTATGGCGAGTTGTCGGGCTCGCTCTGCGATGTAGAGAATAATGTCGTTCTCTGCTTTCTTGTATTCTTTCATCGCTTGTGATGAGCCCTCTACCAGCAATTTGCTATGGACTACGGGTGGCAACTCCGATAACACTTGGTCTTTCGTACGGCGTATGTAGCAAGTGCCACGAAGCCTGTCATTGAGTTCGTCTAGGTGTGAGTGTCCACTGATATTCCACTGACCAAAACTGTCTTGGTATGCAGCGCAATAGCGTCGATAGAAACCCCACAACCCACCAAAGTCCTTGAGGCGACCCAGTACATCAAGTTGGCTTGCGTATTCGTTCGGCCTGTTCGTTACGGGTGTTCCCGTGAGACACAATACGAGACCTTCTTTTGGTGCGCTACGAGCTATCTTGACTGCTGCTTTCGTTCTCTGCGAGGTGGGCGTTTTTAGATAGTGGCTTTCATCCCATACGTACGAGCGATGTTTGGATAGTTGCTTCTCCCATGTAGCGATATTGCTGTATCCAACTACCACAACGTCATATGTGCCTGCGTCAGGGAATGACTTACGGTTCGTCACAGTGGCCACCTTGCGATGTGGATACCACTTCGAATATTCACTCGCCCAGTTAAGCACGAGACTTGGTGGACATACAACGACTGCTGGGTAACTGTCGTGAACGTATTCGAGCGTGGACATCGCCTGCAGTGTCTTTCCGAGACCCATGTCGTCAGCGATAAATGTCCTACGGGCTCTTGCAGCGTACGAAACTCCAGCTTTCTGATACGGCAGCAGTGCGCCTTGTAGTTCAGGTATCTGTATCTCTGCGTCTACCGAGCGTGATGCCTGTATCAATTCAGTCATCTCTGTCTCTACTTGTACAGCCATGTCCATTAGCTCATTGTCTACGGTAACGCCGAAAGATTTGGCCCACGTAATGATATTTGTAATCGATGTAAGGGGGGCTTTCCATGCAAGCATTTTGCTATCCCATGTAATGCCAGGTATTTGTTTAATAGCCTTAATGATTACTCGCTCATAAGGCACACGGATAACCGCCATACCATTATCGACATACACACGAGCACCGGTGCGCCCTATAGCAGGTATTGGTACGGAGAACTTTAGAGCATCGACAGTGACCTCAAAGTTATGACGCAATGCAAACTCACGACCTTCATTGATAGCCGTAATTGGTAAGCGCCACACACGGCCAATCTTGTCCCACCTTGCACCTGATATGCGTTTTATTTCCTCAACCTGGCCGGCATCAAATGGAAAATCAAGAATTATTTCGTTGTGGTCTAAAAATAACTTCACGATGGACATTGTACAGATAAAAATGAGGACCGACAAGGCTCACGTGTGTTGGATACCGAAAGGAGAGTGTGAGCCCTGCCGGTCTGCGATGTGAATCCTAAGTCGAGGAAAGCAGGTTTATCAGTGAGCTTGATGAAAAGCGAGAAAATCGCTATCATGGGTCCATGGATACCAACAGCGTTATTGTTTCCGTGCTGCTCTTGCTAGTTCTGTACGGATTTTTAAAATTTGATAGCAAGGCACGGGGTGGTCGGGATTAAGTTATGAGACGACGAAACATGCCCTGGCACTTGCTGCGCCGACAGAATTACACGACCGAAAAGAAACAACAGGAGCGCTTCGCTATCTGCAAGGCATGCCCTGAATTCTTGCGCCAAACGCAGCAGTGCGCTGTGTGTGGTTGCTTCATGCATTTAAAAACAAGACTAATTGAGGCTGAATGCCCAGTAGGAAAGTGGTAATAGATTATGGCTTCACTCCCACCGTTGTTCACGTGTTGCGTATGTGGTCTACCGTTGCGCCCACAAGATTCGATTAGCGAACGTAAAGCTGTTGTTTGGCTTAAAGCCAAGGGGACAACAATTTCCGAAGTTATTGACGAGCTTCACGAATACAAGCACAACTACTGCAAACAAGTAGAAGATACTGGTGGTATCCAAATAGCCCTGTTCTAGGCGCTTCCACCATAGAGCTGCTTCCCTATGAGAAAATAGGGTATGGCTAAAAAGAAAAAACAAGAGCAGGAAACAGAAGCACCAAATTTCACTCGTCGTGCTGTTCCTGTATCAGAAGCCAAAACAAGCCAAAGACCACCTCGTCGTGGCCGTTATAAGTGCTGTGGGTGAACTTAACTAGATAAGTGGTTTACGCCAATTGGATGGCGAGTGGAAGTCTTCTACCAACTTCTTTTGCTCTTCATCTTCGTACAAACGAATGATGTGCACACACGGGTCACCTTCCTGAAATTCCTCTTCTTCAGCTTCGCTCATTGGGATACCGTCATGTATTGAGCATACGGGTGGTCCACACCAGTCATTTTCTAGACCGATGTGGAGCCACTCGTCGAAGCTGATTGTGCTTGTCTTCGCCTTTGACGAAGGCTGTGAGGGCTCACCGATTTGAGACATCTCTGTTCTTTCTATTCGCAGGCGAGACATGCGTAATTACTTCTGCGCGTTGTCGACGATTGGACCGTCGATAATTGATGAGTTATTAGCAATAGCTTTCTTTAGCTTCTTGCGAGCAGGAGCTGGCATCCGAACTGCCTTCTTGGCAGCCTTCTTGACCGTCTTTGCTTTCTTTGCTGTCTTCTTGGTTGCCTTCTTGACGGCTTTCTTTGCTGGCTTCTTCTTTACTGCTTTCTTTACTGCTTTCTTTGCAGTTTTCTTGGCCGGCTTTTTCTTTGCTGCTTTCTTTGGTGCAGCTTTTTTCTTTGTAGCCATTTAGCTATCTCCTAGTTGTTTGTTTGCCTTTGTGAGCGCTTCACATCGGTCGGAGGCAATATTAGTCATCTTTACGCCACCATGCAACATAAAAAAAATCTTTGTTGGAGGTTGTGAACTCGTATTGGCAAGCCCTAGTCTGTCCCCAAGTGGCAATAAGCCACCTGAGACAAGTAACTAGAAGGAGCCAACCATGGCGACAACAAAGCATCGGGGTAAGTCCCCGTCCGGTGCCGGACAGGCACAACTCATTGAGACACTTACATCGAGTGCCTCTAACGTAGACCAGCAAACCATTGTCAAAATGGCAAAGGTTATTAGTGGGATGGCACCACTACCAGTAAAGATGGCACCACCATCGTCGGCCACTGGTCGCACCTCAAGCAAGGCAGTCCCACGATTGACGAACATCGAAGTTGTTATTATGACACTTCTCGATTCTCCGAATGAGTGGTTCCTCGTCAAGAAGTCAAAGAAGCGTGGTGGCAATGGCCCACTGCGAAGCATTGCAAAAGGCATCGAAATCGTCACACGCGCTAATGAGGCTGGCGAGATTGAGCACTATGCACGCTTCACGGGTGGAGCACTGACAATCCCTGGTGGCCGCAAGGTTAAGCAAATTCGTGAGAAGCTGCAAACCATCAAGTCTGCTGTCGAATCAGGGTTGACAGTCACCTCAACCAGGATGGGGAAGGCAACCAAAACAAAGCCTGGCTCTCTGAATCACGTCATCAAGTACCCAATGAACGAGACTGAAGAGCTGTTCCTCGAAGTCCTCAAGCACCCAAATTCTCGCGTCTTGTTGCGCAGTGGAGCAAAGGCTAACGAGGAGTTCTTTACGTTCCGTTGGAAATGGAGTACTCGCTACGGGTTTGACCTCTCGCAGTTCACTACGAGCCAGGAAGCCTTGCCGGACGGCACCTTTAACCTCTACGGACAGTACACCCCGACTAGCAAGGGCGAGATGAACGCATCGCTCGCTGCTCTCGTCGATGTGCTCGAACAGAAGCGTCAGGTGCGTGACTCAATGAAGCTGCGTCGCGAGAGTGTTACGAACACGACAGTTGCAGCAATCAAGCCAGTTACACAGCCGGCAGAGACTGGATACATACGTCTCTAAAGCTCGCTGGGTGATTTCCCCCGATTTCCACCCAGTACGAATCGCCCCCATCGGTCCTCGCAGGAACTGATGGGGGCTTTTCTATTTACTAGATAAGTCAATGTCATAAAAACCGACGAAAGGCGGGGCTGCGGTAGCAGTAACCAACTCAATGCACTTATCTAGTTAGTTACGCATACGAAAAAACCCACTCACCTAGTTATTCACTAGATAAGTGGGTCTTTCATTACTTATCTAGTTCATAGATAAGAAGCAAGGTCACCGTCAGCAATTTCGGAAACATCTACTCCGTGAAATTCTGCAATTGCATCCCAGACCACTTCTTCCGTCCAAGCGTAAGTGCCATTGTTGTATTCAGCAGGCAAGCACTCCGTCCAATTGCGAGGCTCACGCTTTACTACTTCTACGAACGAAACAAAAATTGCATCACGGGAATCAAATTCGTTATCCCACTCTCCACCGAATTCATAATCGTTCTCTGCATCAAGCCAAGTGCCGTCAACATAAACCGAATTGCCGTCATTAGAAACAAGTACGGTATCTACGAGAAATACATCTTTGTCGCCTTCTTGGCGAAAGGCAATTTTTTCGCCTTGCTGAAATTTGTGCGCTATTGAGAACGCTGTTCCCCTGCTTCTCACGATTACATCTGTTACCAACATATTTTCCCCTTTTCGGTAGTAGGTACTAATAATGGTAATAAATGACGAGCAGATTTATCTGGACACTTATCTAGTTAGTAATACGGAAGTACGATTACTTCTTCTTCGCCTCTGCGTGTAAACACTGCGATTACTTCACTCTTGCTTATCTCTCTCGTAAGCAACGTCCTATCATCGTGACCGTGACGGTCAGCGAACCACTTCGCCCTACTTCTGTCAAGCGTCCACGATAAACCTTCTTCGTTTACATCCTTACGGCATCCACGATAAATTGTCAGCGTGTCGTCAAGCGATGCGAATAGTTTCAGTTCTTCTTCATTCATCAGCGAGTGTTGTGAAGCACGGTCACTTCCGAATAGTTCTGTCCACGAACCAACATTCTGCCAAGCGTTCTCCGTGTCTATCCATACATCCGAAACAAGTGACCAATACTCATCATCAGTAATTTCATCAAAAGTGTTGAGAACAAAGTGTAAAGCATCAAAACGATATGGACGCTCATGCAAATAAATAAATCGTGACCATTCACACTTATCTAGTGCTTCTTCCGTTGCCTTGCGCTTGTTATCAAGAAGATTATTTATTAGGTCAATGTCTGTTACTGGTCCTATCCACATCACCAATGGGTGACGAATAATCGTTCCGAATACATCATGCGTCTCGGTGTATTCCAGTAGTTCAGGGTTTAGTTCAGTAATCATGTTCTTCACATTACTGGTACTGCAATAAAAAAGCAAATCTTTTTTCCACTTTCTGCCGACTACCCCGATGGCATGGCTGTTTCGACAGCCACCAAAACGCTGTAAGCCCCGCAGCTTTCGCTGCAAGCGTTCCTAGCCGGGGCTCACACAGTGTGTGCTGCGCCTTCTGTTCGGGTGGGTCGGGGGCAAGTCTGCCGACCGAGCACCTGCTCTCTCTGTCTGTTCTTTTGTCGGTGTCGTGTCGTTCCATGAACCGACTAGATAAGTGTGAGCAAAATCTAAACTGACTAGATAAGTCTGCCCCACATTGGGTACGATGGTTCTGTCGGGGGAGATGGTCTCCCCCAGAGGGGGAGCATGATGAGCACCATTACAGACAGATGGTCGGGGGAAATTCCTGCCGACCTTTCCGACCAAGCGAGCGAGCAACGCCGTTCGGCAAGACACACCTATTGCCACGCTGTGGAAGCGCCAGAGGCTTGGTCACAGTCAGCGACACTTGATGAGCAATTGGTTCGTCTCTCAACGATAGAGGGGAATGACGCTGAGTTCGTCAAAAGCCTTGCCGACCAGTACGCCAAGAAAGGCGAACTAAGTCAAAAGCAATTGTGGTATGTAGGTCGGCTCTATCGGAAATACTCCGATAAGAACTACTGGCTACGCCAAGCATTGCTTGGTCACAATTGGCAACAAGTCGGCTTCATCGTCCATCACTACAACACGGTGTTGGGCACTTTTTCGGCAACGAACTACCACAAGTGCTCCAAGTGTGGTCTAGATGGAGAAACCACAGAGTCCAAAAATTACTCTGGTGACTGACTTATCTAGTTAGTCTCTCCCCCCGAGAAATCGGGGGGAGAACTATTGTTCTGCCGACTTATCTAGTTCTCTTTGGCAGACTGACGAATAGCGTCCAGCACCTTGTGGCGCAGATGCGAGAGTTCGTGGACATACTCATCAAGCGATGAAGTGAAACCCCAGTCCAAAGTGTTCAGATACTCGGCGAATTGTTCGTCAAGACGCTCCCAAGCGAGCGAGAGTTCCAGTGTGGATTGCACGAAGTTCTCTAACGCTGTTGCGAATTGTTCACGCTCACTAATAATCGTGAAAGAATCCTCACCCTCAATTAGCGAGAGACTGCTTCCACTATCCCAATCAACACTCACGATGCTGGCGCCCCATAAATCGTCACGCACATTCGTAATCACTCCGAGGTCGCCAGCAACAAGTTTCGTGTACGGGTCATTCGTTCGGACAAGACGAATACGCTTTCCAATTAGCGAAGTCGTGGTTTTGGTCATTATCAATTTCTCCGTTTCTAGTAGGTTGCAAACATCGTAGCGAGAGCAAACATCATTCCAACAACAGCCAAACTTTTTGCCGACCACCCCGATGCGAAAAACATTCCTCGCATCAAAGAAGCCCCGTTGAGAATAACCGAGACACAAAACACGGGGCTCCTGCTGCGCGCGAGATAACTCTGCCCTCCTGTTACTAGGCTTCGCTTGGCGCAAGCCACGAACGAAAGGGGACAATGTGAAAAGAGAGATTGTGTGGAGGCTGACAGAAGCTCAGAAAGAGGCAATCCTTCGAGCAATCATTTTCTGCCCGACACAAGTCGGCGATGGTGACGAAGAGCTGCAGCGGCATCGGGCCAATTCGGCTTTAGTTGCTGCAGAGCTTGAGCAGCTCGGCTACAGCGATGGCTCGCTGTGGTGGTATCTCGACAGCGACACACGCCGGAAGGCCAAGGCTCGCTGAGCCAGCAGCTCGCAGGGGTTCAGTCCCCTGCGGGCCATGGCCCACAGAAGCCCCGGTATAAACCGGTCAGGTCACCCGGAAGACCGGTCGGGTAGCGGGGCTCCCACACGGGGTGGGTCGGGGGAGAAGTGAAGGCGCAACGGGTGGGTCGGGCGCAAGTGGGTGGGTCGGGTGGGGTCGGGCGAGAAGTGCGACTGGGAGAGAAGGCGAAGGGCGCAAGGTGAAGGTGGCGTGAACTTACTAGATAAGTCCAGCGAGCGAGCAAGCGTAAATAGATACTAGATAAGTCTGCGTGATGTGGGTTATGCTGATTACAGGGATACTACGAAAGGGATACTGATGAGCCAAGTGCCAACAACCGATACAGATAGAGCAAGGGATTACCTTGTTGCTAATTCGCATAAGAGCCAATTTCTTGCGAGCGTTCTCAATTACTGGGAGCGACACGGAGTGATTACCGAGAAGCAACTCTCGGCAGTATTGCGACAGATAGAGCAAGACAAGTCAGGTAAGCGAGCAAGTGTGAACCCTGTAACTGAAGTCGGTATGTATCGCAATTCGCAAGGTGTGTTTCGTGTGAAGCAGTCCAAGCGTGGAAGTTTCTACGCTATGCGTTTCGTTCCCGAAGCAAGCACGAAGTCCGAGCGTTTCGTGTACGAAGCAGGTGCTATTTACGAACTATCTGCAAGTGACCGTATGACCATTGAGCAAGCGCAAGAGATAGGGGCACTCGCAGGTGTGTGCTGTGTGTGTGGAGCAGACCTAACGAACGAGAAGTCCGTGCGAGCAGGTATCGGGAGCGTGTGCGCCAAGCGTGTCTAACTAACTAGATAAGTCTGCCAACACGCCGATACCATTACCAGTACCAACGAAAGGGGAACTATGAGTACTGAATACGAAGCCGATACCTGCATGACCGAGTGTGTGCATTGTGACGAGCCTGCAAACTGGTCAGAACTGAATGAGCGAACTGATTTGCCGTTTGGTTTCATTGTGGACAAGCACGACAACCTGTGGTGCGAGAAGTGCTACTACGAGGAGCGCAAGCAAAGCAGTGGTCGTAGTAATGAGCGTCATTCATCACTTAGCGACTACTCGCATTGGAACGAGGAAGCACCAATTATCAAAGCGTATGAGGATAGGTACGCAGATTATTACAGCGAGCCAAATTATGACGACAACCCATACGAAGGAGACGACTACTAATGAGCGAACACGAAGTAACCACGCCTGAACTCACTCACCTTGACTGTCTCGGCGAACACCCAAATAGCCCGTGCGAAGGTGTCGTTGAGTTTCGCTATGCGTTGCCCATGCGTTTCCGTAGCAACGGCACGGCGATTATGTTCGCCCGTTGTGACAAGCACTATGACGAGTACGAAGCGAACTACGAAGCCCGTGTGCGCTTGCAACACGACTACGAGGAAAGCCTGTACTGCAAGCACGGTACTTATGTCGGTGACTGGGCAGGTGCTGACATTCTGTGTGGTGCTTGCGAGAGCGAGTGAGCGACACTTATCTAGTTAGTTCTATGACTGACTAGATAAGACCACGCCCCCACTTATCTAGTCACTTATCTAGTTAGTTGTGGTGAGCAGTCTCGGCTGTCTCGGTAAACCACTCCGTTACGAGCGAAAGACCCATTACGGTTGAGCAGGGTAGGGTCAGAAAGGATAAGAAGCCCCACTCGCAACGAGCCGTATGTTGCCCACCACGAAGCGAAGCATAGACCACGAGAGAGCAACCGAAAGCGAACTTCGCGCCGACTACCCCGTGACCACCCAGCCCTCGCTCCCTTTGGGAGCCCCGGGGGGCGTCAGCCCCTGCGGGGCTTCCAGCGTCGGGGGGGTGGGGTGGGCGTGGCGCAACGGGTAGGTCGGGTGGAAGTGGCAGGCAACGCAAACGGTCAATGGCTTCGTGGCGTGTGGAATAACTAGATAAGTGTGAACTCACTAGATAAGTCTGCCCACCCACCGTTATCGTATGAGTATCTACTAATCCCACGAAAGGGGAACTCAATGAAAGCCATAGACCTAGCCACCGAAGTTGAGCAAAGTCTCAACGACACCAAACTTGGCTATGAGATTAGTCAAGCCCAACTTTACTCCGTCACGAAGTACGGCGAGTACGCTATTGCTGGAACACACGGCGATGTGTATGAACTCCTAGAAAGTGACGAAAGCGTGGCAGTAGCCAATGCTTCGGACTTCATCGCATTGGTCACTTGTGGTTGGGCTTCACCTATCACCGATGACGATGATGAGGAAGTAGCACCGAGCCAGCACCCACAGCGTAGGCGTGTTCGCTTGTTCGTCTTGGCAAGCCGTCAAAGTGTGGCGAGTGTGCTTCGTTTCTCCGATGAGCCAGACAGCGTTGTTACCGATGAAGGTCAAGCGAGAGGCTCGCTCGCTGACGCAGTACACAACTTGTTCGCCAAGGCACGAAAGAATACGAACTAGATAAGTTCGTTCGGTCAAGCCGACTAGCCCACCACGCACCCCCTGCGTGGTGGGCTTAGTCGTTTATGGACTTATCTAGTTAGTTCATCGTCACGCAAGCGATACGACTTATCTAGTCAGTTCACGCAAGCACCGAACTCCACCGTGACGGTCAGGCGTTCACTCCGAGAGCAAGCACGGCGATAGCCGTGTGCGCTAGCCACGAAGTCACTCCGAGCAAGAGCCGAACTTCCCCCCGACATACCCGTATGCCAGCCAACGGCTCGCACCTTGTAAGCCCCGCAGAAGTCGGCGAAACCCGGGGCTTCCAACGCAAGCGAGCAGGTGTGGAGCGTCGGGGTGGTCGGGGGCAAGTGCCGAGAGTGAGGGTGGAACTAATTAGATAAGTCTGCCCACTGCGCCATACCGTAATCAGTAGGAACTAATCCAATCACTAAGCGAGGTAAGAGTTATGAGACTAGATACACAGGCACTGGATAACTGGATAACACGTATCCCTGAATACGAGCCCGTACTTATCAGCGAACTGAACTACGCCGACTACGAGGGTAAAGACTTGCGAGTAGGTGAACGTACCTGCGAGCGTTGCAGTACGGAGATAGGTTGGCGTGAAGGTATGTCGCTAATCACGTACTGGCGCATAGACGAGGATGGCGAGCGTGAATGGTGCAACGATTGCTGGCAGGCAGTATGCGAGCCACAGTACGAGACTTATTACGGACTGCCAGACTAACTAGATAAGTCTGCACGGCAGGTACTATCGTGGTACTTGTCCTAATCACACAACACACAGGGGGTTACTAATGGGACGATACTCACTAGAAGGGATGCTAGAAGTGGCAGACATGGATACTGCACTTCGCTGGCACCTAGCAAGCAATCACTATCCAGCAATTCCAGCCGTCATGGTGGAGCCGTGCAAGGTTGCAATCGCAAACGCACAGCAAGCCGACTGGGACGTGGAGATTGACCTGCCTGCAGGCATCCTATGGCGTGGGCAGGCAACCTGCCCAACTCATGCGCTTGTAGAGGGATTGCACCTAAGCCAATTCATTGACTGGCAAGCACACTTGGAACTGTACGGCGAGGATAACGAGTAGTACCTAGCACGTCTCATCCGACACGGACGAGCCCGACATACTTGCGAGAGTGTGTCGGGCTTATTCCATTGCCGACACTTATCTATCTAACTAGATAAGTCCTGCGAGCATGGTGGCGAGCACGGCCTGCGAGGAGCCGGGGCTCCCTGCGTAGCGTTGCGTTTATTGCGTTTATTGGAGCGTCGGGGTGGTCGGGAGAAAGTCAGATAAATCTGCCCGATACGAGTTAGAGTTGGAGAAACCAAATACAGGGGGTTACTGATGAGAAATAATGAACTAGATAAGTATGACCAGCACTACCGTATGCTTGCTCGTAAGTTCAGAGCGTTCGCAATAATCGCAGTTATTATCATTGCGTTGCTTGCCACTCACACAGCAAATCAGCCCGATTACGCTTGCTCGGAAGCAACGATAATCGTTAGAGAGGGTGACACGCTATGGAGTATCGCAGAGACAGAGTGTACTGGCGAAATCACGCAGGTTGCCGATTACTTAGTAGATAAGTACGGCACGACTATACACGCAGGACAGGCGATAGACCTGCCGATAGACGATAACTAACTAGATAAGTCCGAAGTCCACACACACTCACTAGATAAGTTGCCAAACACTCACTCAACGGTTTGAGCCCCGCTTCGCTCAATAAAACAAAAAACCACGGGGCTTACACGGTAAGCAGGCGAGTGAAGCGAAGTGAGTGCGCTTCGGGGTGGTCGGGCGAAAGTTTGCGCTGAAAGAAACGGCGACCAACATCTGTCCTCAACTTATTGACGGTGGTGGAAAGGAAACTGAACTGACTAGATAAGTGGAGATAAGTCTGCTGTCGTGTTCGTAGCGTGGGTGGTGTTCGGATACCAACTAGACCCCGAACAAGGAGAGCAATAATGTCCACAGTCAAAGTCAAGGTGAAGGTGAGTGTTCTCATCTCTCACTTAGAGAAGGCTCTTGCCGAGCGTGAGGCTCGGTACAAGAACCAAGAGAAAGAGGAACTTGCCTACGAAAAGGCAGTTGAGGCGTACAACCTCGCTGTCCTGAAACTCATCAAAGCAGGAAAAGGCGAAATTGAGGAAGCCAGCAAGAACTATTGGTACTCCCGTGACCGCAAGCACAAGGGCAAAGTATCGTTCAGCGTCAGCGTTCTGCTTCCAGCAGGCGCACTCCCAGCCGAGCCTGAACGCCCTACGGGTTACAGCGAACACGAGTTCAAGCGTGAAAAAGAGGAAATCTCACAGGCAATTCGTGTGCTGAAACTCACAGACGAGCAGTTGGTGAGCGCAAGCACCTACAACTCGGTGGCGAAGTATCTCTAACCCCCTTTCCCACTAAACCACCGAAAGTAACGGGTGGCTTGCCAGAAATGGTGAGCCACCCGTTTCACTTATCTAACTAGATAAGTCCCTGACGAGCGAGAAGCGACTACGAGCGAGCAGGGCTTTCGCTTCGGCGTTGCTTGCTTCGGCTATTGCTATCAGTCTGTTCGCTTCGGCTGTCATTTCATAGATAAGTGCCAGCCTTTCCTCTATCCAACCTTCTGAGCCCCGTTGGAAGGGCTGGCTGCCGGGGCTTACAAGGAAAGGGCGCATAGGGCAAGAATAATGGGCGCACGGGGTGGTCGGGGGCAAGTGGAAATCGGGCGTGTCGGGGGCAAGTTCAGAAATCTGTCTAGCGATGTTGGTAAATCTGCTCTCACGGGTGTAGGGTGGTGCGCAAGCCACCACCCAACACAAAGGAGACTAAACCAATGGCTACAGAAACCCAAGTCAAGCAAGCAGTGGAAGCGTTCCTAAACGCTCTCACAGCGAAAGAACAAGCCGAGCAGGCGCACGAAGTGGCAAGAGAAACTCTTGTCGCAGTGTTCGCCGAGAACGGCATCAACGACTTCACGCAAGACGAAATCACTCTCTCGGTCACGCCGAGCGAGCGCAGGTCTTTCTCACTAGATAAGTTGCGCAAGTCAGTCAGTCCTGCTCTGTTCCGTAAGGTGACGAAGCCAAGCGTGGACACGAAGGCGTGGGATAGCGCAGTGGACAAGGGCGAAATACCAAACAAGGTAATCAAGTCAGTCGTGGAAATCACGAACTATGTCCGAGTGCTGGTGAAGCCAGCGAAGGGCGCAGTCAAGCCAGCAAGCAAGGCGAGCAAAGTCGCTTAGTCGTTCAGTGGGTGGGTGGACTTACTAGATAAGTCTGCCCACCCACTATTACGATGAAATCGTAATAAATACCTAGACCCGAAGGGGGTAGAACAATGGCAACAAAGGCATTACACATCACAAGCGAGGGAGAGTGCTTGCCACTCTTTCTTGACGAGGACACGGCTCACATCGCCATCAACGAAATCGTAGGTGGTTGGTTTGACAGCGTGAACGAGGGAAACTTGGGCATTGTTGGTTACATCAACGATGAAGGCTTGCTCATCGGCTTGCCAATGAACGCAGTCGCTTCGGCACTGTTCGGCAGACCACTGGCAGGTGACTGCGTGGTAATCGGTGCGCTCAACGAGCAGGGCGAGTATGACGGAGAGAACCACGATGTTCCTGCGTTCGTATGGAGTGAGCAATTCGCAAATCTCGTCAAGACCGTTCGCACTGACGGTGAGTACGCAAATTGGCTCACCGACTGGGCGAGCGATGATGAGAACTTCGCACCAAAGGTAATCGGTATGACCGATGAGCAAATGGATAACTACTTCGCCAACGGTGAACTTCCCAATGAGTGAAGCAACTATTCACCACATCAACTCACTAGATAAGTCACCAGCCCCCAAAGTGGGGCTGGTGCTTACTAACGCCAATGACGGTTTGGTGCTTGCGTATCACTTGCGTAATGTCGCTGGTGACGGTCTGTACGCTTCGTGGACAGTGCTGTGCCACTTGCCGAACGACACCTACTCGCCGTTCGTGGTGTGGACACTCATCGCACGACCCGAAGGCTGGTACTGCGAGAACGGTGACTATTACGGGCAAATCTCTAACGCTGTTCGTGGCTACGAGGGCAGGGCTGGTATCGCCGAAGCCGAGTGACTTATCTAGTCAGTCTGACCCACTTGCCAACGGTGGGTCGGGCTGGCTGGATACTTACTAGATAAGTGCCGACCCGAATACTTACTAGATAAGTTCGCTTCCGACGATGGAAGCCCCGCGCCCCGACCATGAGCCGGGGCTCACACGGGAAGTGATAAAAAATGGATTTTTTTGCGAGCAACGGGGGTGGTCGGGGAAAAGTGCGCAAAGTTCGGGCGTGTCGGGGGAATGTCGTTTGCTGGCTCTAACTGTTTGACGGTGGTGGAAAGGATTACTAGATAAGTCTGCTCGTACACATGTATCGTGTAATCACCTACTAAACCAAAGGGGAAGAAAATGGGATTAGACAACATACCGAAGAACTACCCGTGCAAGTCCAAAGGCACGGCAGTAATGGTGAGGCGACTGGACAAGGAAGGTCAGCCGATTCGTGGACAAGACGGTGAGTTCGTGGAAAGCATTTCCTGTGAGGAAACTGCTAATCGCAACGCATGCCCGTATCAGACAGCAGTCAAGGCAAGTGGCATGACCGAAGGTGCTGTGTACGGCATGTTCGGAACTCCGTGCTGGTATCGGGGTAAGTGGGGGAACTACCTCATTGACGCTCTTGGCATTAGCGAATACGATTTCTATGGCGACAATGAGGAAGGTACGGAGAAGTCTCCAGAGAGTTGCCGAGCAACTGCCAACCAAATGGAATGGTTTCTGAACGAAAAGATTCAGGATTCTCCAGAGTTCATCGTGAACGGTGAGGATTTGATTCCTCAGATTCGTTATGCGATTTGGTGGCTTCGTTGGACTGCCGATGAGGCAGACGGCTCTACCTGCTGGTACTGAAAGGACTAGATAAGTGACTGCCCATGTTCACATCACAGTCCGTGCGAGCGCACAAATTGTGAAACACGAAGAAGAAGAAATAATTGAGGAGTGGAGTATCCCCACCAATGAAATGCCCGATGAGTGGGAATACATGACCGATGAAGAAAGGGCGAAATGGGTCAGGTCTGCTGAACGGTCTAAGTACTGGATAAACGCATACAAGGTGCTGACTCCAGTCGTGGTTTCTGCTACCGAAACTGGGGTGGTACGGACTACTGTTTCCGTGAAAGGAGAGAAATGGTTCTGACGCCTGAAGATTTAGACAAGATTTTGTGGGAGAACTACTACTTCCTTGCCACGACACGGGCTCAAGCAATAGAAGCAATTTGTGGTGATTTAGCAAATGGAACTTTATTGGCGTGGGCTCTTGATTCGTGGGGCATAACAAGTGACGACATTGTGCGCTCAATAATTCGGCTGACTACAGACCAACTTCTCGGCAAAGACGTAAACGAGATGGCGTATGAACCTACTAGATAAGTTCTTCGTTCCCCTATGGGTTACGATTCGGCTCTTTCTGACCATGCTCGCAATAAAGGCTCGTGGTCTGATTCTCATCGGCAGCAAGTGCAGAGTGGAGTTTCCAGAGGGTCGCTCATTTGTCTATTTCTCTTTCTCGCCAGACCCGAACGACACTTCGTATTTTGACGACTATGGGATTCCCGATGATGAGATTTATGACTACCTAGATAAGTGGACGGCACTTATCAAGTACGCATGGACGGACCATCAGAACGGCTGGCGTGTCAGCGAAACACAACTCGTTTACGCAGACGAAATCATTACTGACTAGATAAGTCCAACCAAATTAAACCAGCTCGACCCTTTGAGCCCCGGCTAAACAGTGGGACGCGGGGCTTACACGGTAAGTGATGGGGTGGGGCTGGTTCGGGGTGGTCGGCAAGAAGTTGGGTCGGCTCACGGGTGGGTCGGGTGAAAGTCGGGTCGGGTTGAGAACACATCAAGACATTGACGGTGGTGGAAGAACATGCTGACTAGATAAGTCAGGTTGATAAATCTGCTGGTGTGGGGCTAGAGTGGGTCGTACCACTACTAGACGAAAGGGCGAGCATGCCAAACTGGTGCAGTAACACAATGAAGGTGTCAGGTCCGAAACCTGAACTCAAGCGATTCCTGAAATCACTCAAGATAAAGGAATTGCAAAAGACTGGAGAAATCCAAGACGGCAAATGGGTAGCCACTGGTGAAAAAGAAGTAGAAGTTGATTCACTCAACCACCTTGACCCGATTCCCGAGGCGTTGATGAACACGGTTTCGGGTTCAGTTCCCGAGGACAAACAGGCTGAACACAAAAAGCAAATGCAAGACAACCTAGATAAGTACGGCTACAAGGACTGGTACGACTATGCCAACGCCGTATGGGGAAGCAAGTGGGGCGCAGGTGATGTTGGCGTATCTGATGACGACTACAACAAGGGTTCTGTCTCAATGTATTACCAGTCAGCATGGTCGCCGTGTAACGGTCTTATCGCTCGTATCTCAAAGCAGTTCCCGAAACTTGTATTCGGTGTCGTGTTCACGGAAGAAGCCGAGTTCTTTGCTGGTTGGGTTGTAATCCACAATGGCGAACTCATTGTTGAGGGCGAAGGTGTAACCGAAATGGATTCGGAGATAGAGGGCATGCCCCAAGATACCGATGAACAAATGGACGAATACTGGGAAGCACAGAGTGAGTGGCGAGCAAACCGTGACGATGAAATGGTTGATTCGTGCGACAAGGCGATGCAACTCATCGTGTCGTGGATTCGTTCTAATCAGAGGCGAAAGGAGAAACTATCGTTCAGTCAGTATGACGATTACTTACTAGATAAGTCCTAAACCCAAAATCAACCAAGAAACAAAGGAGAAAGACATGGCACTTACAGCCATTGAGAAAAAGACAATGCGAATCGCAGAGCGACTCAAGAACGAAAGACTTGAGCGTGAGTGGTCACAAGAAACGCTGGCGAATAAGGCTGGCATTGACCGTAAAACGGTGAATCGCATTGAGAACGGACATTTCTCGCCAAGCATGACGACATTTCTATTGTTGTGCGAAGCGATGAAAGTGAACGCCCAAGACATTATTGCAAAATAATGCCTGATGTGAAATGGGTGGGGAGTGGACACCCCACCCATACTCACTAGATAAGTCTGCTTACTAATAGATACAGTGTTGGTACTTACCACCAAAGGAGAAACGCCATGAGCGAACAGCAAGTAATCTCAAACGACATACTAAAGATTCTCGGCGATGTAATGCGCCGAAACAAGTATGCAAAAAAAGAAATGTGCAAAGAGGTTGCGATGAGCGACACCCCACCAATGCTCATCATTGGTCGTATTCACCAGTCTGATGATACAGATGATGAATTGGCTGAATCAGCAAGTCAATACACAAAGCAGTTGGGCTTGGAACGCCAATACGATGTTGCCATGCTTCCACTGATTCACAAAGGCGACCCATACGACGCTTACATTGACGCTGTTGGTCACTTGCCTACAGCACCAGTGAACTTCATCTTTGTTGCTGTTGAGGGTTACATGCGTCGCTTCACAGACCTGACGACTCCAGCCGACCGTGACAGTGAAAGAGAATCGCTGAAAGATGAGTTCCAAAACAACCCTTTCACCGATGTTCGTGAGGGTCTTGTAGTAAGTGGCGTGGACTGGGAACAGGACAAGATTTACATGAGCGCAAGCACCTACACCTATGACGACCAAGGTGTACCGATGTTTGATGATGTGGACACTGACATTGTTCACCTGACAGATGAGAACAGCGAAATGGCTGAGGCTCGTTTCACCAATGCCATGCTTCAGACGATTTCATACCTGAAAATGGCAATAAAGGCAAAGGCGTTTCACACCTTGCTCACCGAAGCCGACAACGACAAAGAAGGGAACTAGATAAGTGACCCAAACACTTACAGCAACCGAACTGGTGGACACAATGATTCGTCACTGCTCGGGCAGAGACTTAGTTGCTTCATCGGAAATGACCGACATGTTGCTTGACCTGCGTTCGCTAATAACCAACGACAAACAGAAAGAGGAAGTGAAATGAGCGAACAACAAAACCATGATGAAGAAATGCAAGAAATAATGAAAAAAGTGTTCTCTGATAACACCGAGTTTCCCACCGAGAATCCGTTTATCAGATTCGGATTTGACGCATTGCAGACATTGACCGAGGCACTGTTTGTTTATCAGAATCATGGTCACCGAATGGGATTCAGTTTCTCGCAGGTGCAAGAAATTGCACAACTCCCCGACAAGGAGAAGGATGAGGCGCTAAAGTTTCTTGTGCCAAGTCCTGATGGACCATTGCTCACAGAGGACGACCGTGCATTGGCAGACATGCTGGACGACTTGATTATGGACGCTATGGCTTATTCGGAAGCACGGGAAATAGCCAAAGAGACGATTCCCGACATTGAGGATTTTCTCAAGAACCAGTAGCCACTTATCTAGTTACTAGATAAGTCCGATAACTAACTAGATAAGTCAGGGGGTGGGGTCAAACCCACCCTCTTTCTTTATGCACCCGATTCACCATGTAAGCCCCGCGTTTCGCTGCCAAAAAATCCAGAAATCCAGAGCCGCCGCAGCCGGCCGCCAGAACGTGCAAAAAAATGAAAAATTTGACAAATTTAATTCCCGGGGGGTGGTGAATCTAATTGACGGTGGTGGAAAGGAAGTGCCCTCGATGTCAGGTGGTCAAAAAAATAACTTTCTTGCGTTGCCGTACCAGATAAGTCTGCCTACCAAAAGATAATCTGGAGTGACGGGCAAGTCGGGATAAAGTTCCGCTAGAAAGGTAGCCATGAAAAAACTGACTGATGAATTCATTGACGGAATCCACAAAGAGATGTGGAAGGAAATGGAAAAAGAATTCGGAACGATGTATCGGATTCCCAAAGAACAAGCGTCCAATGCCAGCGAACTGATTCGTGGGCTACATGTACTGCAATTATGGCAAAGGGAAGGTGGAAGCAAAAATGTGCTTTCTTACCTGAACTCTTACTCCGTGCTTCCCCACATCGCCGACCACATTATTCAGACATACTGTGGCAAGGAAGTCCAGAGGGAAGCAATGCAGAAGCCTGAAAAACGCAAGGACAAATGGGGTGCGTTTATGGAGTGGGCAAAGACCCAAGACGGTAAAGAGTTCACCACCGAGCAACTGGTTGAGCAGTGTGGATTCTCGTATCAGACGACACTCGGGTTCGTGAACGAAACTCCAGAGTTCATCAAGGTCAAGCGTGGCTTGTACCGAATCTCTATCGCCAAGCGACCTGACTAACTAGATAAGTCAAAAATCTAATAATTCTGTATCTAACTAGATAAGTCCGCGGGGCTTCCAAAGGAAGCGAGGCTCGGGGTGGTCGGGTGTAAGTTGGCGAGGCTCGGGGTGGTCGGGTGCAAGTTGCCGAACGATTACCGAGTGGCTGGAACCAACTAGATAAGTGTCCGAGTGAAACTAACTAGATAAGTGGACTGACTAGATAAGTGGTATGAACTAACTAGATAAGTGGCGAGATAAATCTGCTGTCGGGTCGCTACAGTGGTACACGACAACCAACCCAACTACTAGAAACGGAGAAATACCAATGGTTGCACAGACAGAAACAACGGCTCTCCCCGAGTGCTGGAAAGCACTTGAGGACTGCCTCAACGCAGGGATAGACCGAGTAATCCTCTACGGTCCATCAGGTATCGGAAAGACCTACGCTGGCATGACGCTCGGCAAAGTGGACGCTGGTGCGTTCCGACTGGTCTGCACCGAGGACATGACGAACATGGATGTTACAGGTGGCTTCATGCCGAACGGCAAAGGTGGCTTCATGTGGCTGGACGGTTCGGCTCTCAAGGCATGGAAGGGCAACGGAACAGAGGGTGGACGACTCATCGTGGACGAAGTAGATAAGGCTTCGGGCGATGTGTTCGCAACACTCTTGGCGATGTTGGATTCACCTGAATCTGCTTCGTTTGAGCATCCTGAAACTGGCGAAGTGATTCGTCCTCTCGGTGGATTCTCGGCAATTATGACCACGAACATTGAGAACATGGGTGAGTTGCCAACAGCACTCGCTGACCGTTTCCCGATTCGTATTCGTATCAACGAGCCACACCCGAGCGCACTGCTTCGCTTGTCTCCTGACTTGCGCAAGTACGCCGTTCGCATGGCTGACGCTGGTGACGACCGTATCTCACTTCGTGCGTTCATCGCATTGGACAAACTCCGTGCGAGCGTTGGCATGGAACGAGCATGCTCACTCACTTTCGGCGACCGTTCCCGTCAGATTCTTGACGCACTCGCCATTGACGGGGTGAAATAATGTCTCAACCTGCTGGCAAGCATGTTGCTGGCAAGGCGTTCCCGAGTGGACTAGATAAGTCCACTCGGGGTAACGCCAAAGCCGAGGCAACCCTTCTCGGTCGGCGTGACCAAGCACACGGAGTTTGGACAGTAGAACACTGCCAAGCCGTGCGTGGCGAGCCAATGACCGATGTGACTAACAAAATCATGTTCGCACCAACGGACAATGACGACAAGGCTCGGGCGATTCGTGCGCACGAACTCATGCACGCAAAGGTGTCGCCTGATTCGGCACAAATGGCAGAGTGGGTCAAGCGTGAAATGGCTTCGGCTACAGCACTCACTGTCGTTGAGGAACTTCGTGTGAACTTTCTCTGCCAACAGGCAGGGATAGATGTAAAGAAACACCTTGCTGACGGAAGCGAACTCGCAAGTGGACAGCGTTGCGCAGAAACTAACGACTGGGCAATGGCAGTTGCTATGTGCGTTGGAACTGCTGGAAGTGCTGGACACAAGCAATTTCTCAACGGCGTTCGCAGAGTGAATCGTGCATGGGGCGACCAACTGCTAGACATTGGCAAGCGAGCCGTGCGTGAGATGAAGAAGGCTCATCGCACTGGTCACTTGGCTAACACGACAGTTCACAACGGACTTGCGCCGTTCGGATTCACCTACACGGAACAACTCGCCGAGTGGGTGGACAGGCTCGCTTCGTTCCCACCACCAAAGGAACGGAAGCAACCAAAGCCGAGCAAGAGCAAGGCTGGTGGCGAGGGCGAAGGTAACTCACTAGATAAGTCCAAAGCCCACAGCAACGAAGGTGAAGGCAAGGAAGGTGAAGGCGACAAGGACGGAAATCCACTCAAGGACATAACTCCGTCTGCTATCACCACTGGCACTCCGAAATGGGGCGAACTTCGTCTTGAGCGTATGCCAATGCCTCGCTACAGCAAAGGTGGTATCGGTAAGAAGCGTATTGCAACGAACGCAGGTCGCAGACCTCGCCGTATGCAACGCATGATGACCGACCCTGCTATGCGAGTGTTTGACCGAAAGGTGCGTGGCAGTGGTGGCATGGTCGTTATTGACGCAAGTGGTTCTATGTCGTTCACGACAGAACAAATTGCCGAAATTATTGAGCATGCCCCTGGGGCTACTGTGTTGCTCTACTCCGACAGAGGTAGTCGTGGTCATAACGCATGGGTCGTTGGCGACAAAGGACGCATGGTTGAGACAGTGGAAGGAATTGACTACGGACACGGCAACGGCGTGGACTATCCAGCAATTCAGTGGGGCGTAAAGAATCGCAAAGATTCTCGCACTCCTCTTGTTTGGGTAACAGACGGTGGAGTGTGTGGCGTGAACGACAATTTCCACGATTCACTCGCCATGCAGTGTCTCACCTACGCTCGCAAGAACAACTACATCGTTGTTCCTCATGTTGAGGAAGCGATAAAGCAACTCAAGTCATTGAGCAACGGTGGAACGGCACGGAGTGTCTATCCAGCGATGTTCCGTGATGTGTGGCGCAGACACATGGGCAAAATCCCACTCGCTTGAGTGACTAGATAAGTCCTCGGGTGGGGGTTGGTGAGAGCCAGCCCCCACTCTTGGCGTACACAGTTGGGGAGAACCGTGTACGACTTGCCTACGCTCTCTCGGCGAGCGTGTGTCGCTCTGAATACCAAGCGATACACTTTCCGTTTCTAACGCTCTACGAGAGGGCTAGGCACTCCCAATACCTACTAGATAAGTGAAAGGACTAGATAAGTGGACACACCCGATGAAGCAGTGCAGGAAGCATTGAGCGAACTGCAAGACAGCCTGAAACATGCGATTCATTATTTGACTGGAATACTGGACGAAATTACGACAGGCTCGTACACACCAAAGAAAGCAAGTGAGGACTACGAGAATCTACTGTGGAACGAAGGTATTGACTTCATTTCGCAGTTGAGTTCACTCGCTGAACTTGACTTAGAAATTGTTTGAGAAAGGACTAGATAAGTGCTGATAATGATTCTGCTTACTTGTATTGCGTGTATCACACTCGGTACTTATCTAGTCAGTATCACCACTGGTACTTATCTAGTCAATACACATGAACTAGATAAGTGCATGCGATTCGCTCGTATCTACTTACTAGATAAGTTGTTAGTCACGCACACGCAAGAGTGCAGTAACGACAAGTCGCCACAGCGTGTAGAACAACGCCAGCACCACGCAACGCCACAGAGAGAGTGTGATACTCACTCCACTGCCGTCCACGCTCACGACACGCAGAGCAAGATACAGAACCGAGCCGAGCATGACCGACACAAACACAAGATTCAGAATCGCAAGAATTGCCTTCATGCCCCCATTTACCGTTGGAGCCCCGCCAGAAATTGGGTTCGGCAGCGGACGAGGAAAAGAATTTCCAATTTTTTGAGTATTTTTGGAAGGCATGTTCTTCTGAGCTCCTAGGAACTTGACGGTGGTGGAAGACTTTCCTGGATTTAAGAAATCTTTAATTTTTTAACAATTTGATGGACCCGCTGCCGGCTCAAATCAAACTCATCTGCAATTTCCCGAAGGGACTTACCCTCGGTCCGCATGTTGCGAATTACTTCATTTCTTTTTGAGTCAGTTGCTGGACCCGGTTGAAACGGGCCCCACTGCCACTGGGAAATTTGTGAAATTATGTCAATTCTTTCCTGACTCAATTGACCTTTGCGAAATCTCTGGCGAATGTATCCAGCCCAAGCTCCAAGAGTTACATCTTTTTCTTCAAAATTTTCAACATGAATTGCCGGAACTTTTGAATTTCCTTCTCGTGCAATGTATTGCTCAAGTGCCTTGATGTAGGTATTGAATTTGGTGTTGTTGTCCATACTTGTAACGATAGACGAACATATGTTCGCCAGGGGTGACAAGTAAATAAATTGATTTTTTTACAATTAACGCGGAGCTGCAGCCGGCCGCGGTGGTGGAAGAAAAAAGATTTTTTTATCTTGGAAATATTTTTAAATAGATTTGCTTTTATCCCACGTGGCGGCTAACGTATACGACGTGGATAAATGCATGAGCAAATCAGGCAAATTTTTCCATATCTACAATTGTATATAAAGCGCCATGGCAACCTGCGATGTCATTGACGCACCAAACAAGCAAGGGGTGCATCACCATGGAAGAGAAAAAGAATCAAAAGGAATGGATTGAACTAGGACACGGGGACAAGGGCAAGAAAGAGCTGGCCGAAGTATTGTCCAAAAACAATGTCGACCCAGAGCTAGCCAAAGAGCTCCAGACTCAAATCCAAGAAACAACAAAAAATCAACACAATGTCATCTTCGTCTTCACTGAGGGCACATATGCAATTACCGCAATTCATGCACCAAAGTCATCACTCGATGGACGGGAAGGTCCTGTCCTCATGCCGGGAGCAAATGACAAGAACATCATTGCGGCATTTTCTGATGAATTCATTCGCTCGAAGATTAAAACAGTTGATTTGCTGGAAGAAAACGCGGGGCTCACTGGTATCGGTGATGTTGCCTGGATGAACGAATTGGAAAAGCTAGTGGAAATTGTTAGGCTGGAGCTGGCAGCCAACCCACCAGATAAATGGGAATCATTGCTGGATTCCAATGAATCTGAATGACGGTGGTGGAAGACGCCTGGTTTTAAATTAAAAGAAAAGGGAAATTATGCAAATCACAGCTGTTGATACCGAGGGACCATTTGAACCCAGAAGATGGCAAGATGCTGCCAAGGTTTGTGTTTCTTCGATTTTTGACTCAACGGCAGCCATCATGGCCGACCGCGGAGAATCCAGAATCACACTAATCTCCTCAGAAAATTATGAAAAATTGAATTCCGAGCTCGAGACGTTCCTCCTTTTCCAAGGTCACCTCGACATCCAATTCGAGGGAATGATTAATACTTCGAAATGGTTCGAAGCTGACCAGATGTATTGGGCAGAAGAGTGGAAAATGCTGGGGGCGATTGCTGCTTCTGGAGGAATGAAAAATGGAAGTTTTTTGCCAGATGCTGCGGCCGGCAGCAAATACAAAAAAATGGAAAATTTGAGTGCTAGCGGTACCGAAGTCTTCGACAGCTGGATGATTCGGGAACAAATAACCGAAACTTTGATTCGCAAGCAGCACGACTACGGTCACCATAATATTTCAAGATTTGGACGCCATGGTCTCCTCGTGCGCGTGCATGACAAAATTGCAAGATTAAAGAACTTAATGCTGCAGTCTGCTGCGCCTAACAACGAATCAATCTCAGACACATACACCGATATTGTCGGCTACTCAGCAATTGGAATTATGTGGGAACGAGGTTGGTTTAACCTCGAGCTCACGGTATAAATAAAAAAGCAATTTAAAAAAGTTACTAGAAAGATGACGGTGGTGGAAGATGGGTATTGAATATCTTGGTTTGTTTTTGCTACCGATTTGGTGCCTGGTTCTATGGGCTGGTAGCAAGAGCAATTTCATTACTAATGACGACTCGAGAACTTTCATTGGAAGATTTGGTGCAATCCCATACCTCGTATGGGCATTTAATAAAGTATGGATTTTCTGTTTATTTATCATCTATGGATTGATACAGGGGATGGTTGGTCCAGGCGTGCCAACTTACATCAGGGTCACAATAATTGGATGGCACGTAATACTTGTATTGGCGTTGGTTTTTAAAAAGATACGAGAACTCGGCCTAGGGCTTTTAGCATTCATTATTCCACTGTCTGTGATTTTCATAGCGCTCTGGGAAGTTTCTGGCGACGCTACAACCATAGATGAAGACACCGAATATTACATAAATCAAAACGACCCCTTGGGCATATTAGAACCGTAAGGAGATAGACATGGGCCTGATACGCGCAGCAATTATCTACTCAGCTGGCAAGCGTCGCGCTAACAAGAAACGAGACAGACAGGAACGGTCTCGAATCGAGTACGAGAACTGGGGCGAACACGATTCAACCAGAGCTATGTACGAGTACTACCGAAAAGACTCCGACGCAGAGCGGGAGTACTATGCCAACCGATAAAGGTGCGCTCTGTGTTGACTGCGGTGTAGACACAGTTGAAATTAATGAGTACTACATGTCTACGGACGCCATCTGGAAACGAGCTGGCATGCATAAGCGCGGCGGGATGCTTTGCATTGGCTGCCTGGAAAAGCGCGTTGGACACATGCTTAAATCATCAAATTTTAAAGAGTGCCCACTCAACTGGCGCAATGTTCTCTATCCAGAAATGTCTTCAGGAAGATTACTATCTCGTTATCTAAATGGTGGGCAGCGGTCCAAATGGAAAGCAGGCCTCATGCGCGCATTGAAAAATGTACTAAAAGATGGCGACTGGGGACTCATCGCAAAGCTGACAATGACCGAGTATTTATACGAAAAAAAGAAAAACAAATATGTACCCAAGGAGGATGCATAATGTCGATAAAAGAAGCAGCCATTGATTGGTGGGTCTGTGATTGTGGGAACAATCCAGGGGCCGACGGCTTTTATCCATGTAACGAAAAAGGCGAAATGTTAGAACCAGAAATCGGCAGCGGCTGGGACGAAGAGTCGTACGTGTGTTACCGCTGCGGGGATATTATTAATCAAAATACTTTGGCCGTAATCGGGAGCGCCTGGCACTGGGGGGATGATGGGAAAATTTAACTTTTCTGGAATGTCTGACATCGAATGCGAAGACATCATCGAAATGAAAGCTGAGCTCGAGGCGGACGCGTTGTGGCTCGAGGGCGAAATCAAAAAAGATAAGATTTTAAAAGAATCTGGCGGCCGGCTGCCGGCTGAAGAAAAAGAAGAAAATGAGGAAAATTCATGAACGTTTACGTATCTCTGGGCCTGCATCTGGTTTTTGCAATTTTGTGGTTTTTTGATTCGCGCACGCTTCGACGACGAAGGGACATAAAGCGCTATTACGAAGCTGAGGAAAAAATGAACGCGATACTGGACCAGGCGGCCAAAACTCTCATCACTGAGCTCGACTCGTGGAGGCTAGAAAAAGAAAGAAATAAGACGCCCGATGGCATGGAGCTGCATGAGCTTTCCCAAAAGATTGCGTACGAACAGATGAAGTCTCGATGGAACCACCCGACCAATAATCGAAGGACAGACTTCGATATCGACATTACCCACATTCTCGAAGAAAAGATGGCCAAACGCAAAAAGAAGCCAGGCCCATGGGGATTGATTGGTTGGTCATTCCAGGACAGAGAGTTAGGCGGACCTAACTCAGGGATGTGGAAAAAGCCAGAATCTGACGAATAGCCGCTCGAGCTCTCCGGGTTAAAGGAAACCCCAGGGGAGTCAACTTCCGTCACCACCTACCAGAAAACAGAAAGACTCAACCCTGGGGTTAACTCCATTCCGGTGAAAGGGGGTAACTCCGGAAGGAGCCCCGCTAACATAGCACGATTTTTAAAGACTCCATGTAAATATTTCAAGAAATAAAAAAACTGAAAAGATTCTGAAAAGAATTTGCCCTGGGTGGTTGACGGTGGTGGAAGACTCTGCTAGCTTGAACCGCCATCGACCAATAGGTCGGTCCAACGTGTCGACACATTACGTGGGAAAACCTACATGCCCTGAAAACCTTTTGGAAACAAAAGGCTTAGCCGGCCACGCCCCCACGAAAGTTGGCAAAATTTCAAAGGTTCCCCCACACCCCCTCCAAAGGAGGGGTTCTTCTTTATTCATTCAAGGATTTATTCCTTGGTTGAAAGTAAGAATAGTTTTGGATTAATCCAATCTTTAGAGTGTTTTCATTTACGAAATTTAGTTTTACTCAATTGAAAATTAAGCAAAATTTTTTTTCCTGTTTGTACCATTTCTGTGTCGATAAGTATTGACGGTGGCGGAAAGCAACGATAGGATGTGTCTATGGTTGATGAGCTCTTCCCCAGAGAGAAGAAGAAGCGCGGTCCGAATCAGCACACCAAAGACCAACGCACGGCGGCGGAAACAATTTCTGAAGATGCAAAGAAAATAGTTTTCGACTATTGGAAAGAACGCCATTCCAAAAGAGCTGCAGTCCTGGACGCCAAACGCGCGGCAAGAATTGGATGGGCTATCAAGAACTACGGAATCAAGTCCTGCAAGGACGCTATAGACGGATGCCTTGTCTCTGATTGGCATATGGGCAAGAACCCCAACGGGAAGAAGTACAACGACATCCATAACATCTTCATTGATGCACAGCACGTCGAGATGTTCCTAAGGAAGCTGGAAGAAAAGACAGGCAACACAGCTCGAGATAAATGGATAAGTGGGGATAAATGATTATTGCCGGCAAGAGCAAACCACCATGCGACTGTGAGATAGATAGGATTACCCGACCCCTACGCTGCAATGAAGAAGAGGATGACGAGTGACTAAAACCGAATTAGTTCAATTGGTAGAGCAGGCCTATGCCACCTACAACCAAACACTCCCCTCGGCAGAAGACAGACTAATGACCCTGTATTCGTCCTGGCACGATTTACTCCATGACCTGGAGTACGACGAGACAAAGAAGGCTTTCCTCCAGATTGCGGTCAGTGCTCAGTTCATGCCCAGGCCTGGCGAGATACGTCGTGCCACAATAAATAGGCGTACAAAAATGACCTCATTCGATGACCCCCTTGTTGCTTGGGGTAAATTCCTTACCGTAATTTCTAACGTCAATTCTGGTGTAGGTAACCCAGTTGAGATGTCAGACGCCCTCCGCTCTACAGTAAGGGCACTGGGAGACGCTGCCTGGGGAATGCACACCAATTCAGACAGAGAAGCATTCTGTCGTACATATGAACGAATCGTCAATGAACTAGATATGGACCGGTACTCAGTTCCTGAATTGGATAGTAGTAAATGAATACCCCAACAATAATTTACCTATTTTTTTCTAGTCTTTTTATTTATGCTGTAATGTATTCCGGGATTGCTTTCCTGCTGAAGATATTTATTGTTGTCTCGCTAGTAGTTGCAATGAGGTCTGTCGTCCTGGGCTAACTTCTGGTTTGTGAAGAGAAACCCAGGCAGACCAGCTCTTATACCAACGAAGCCAGTAGTGACGCTGACATTGCGCGTCACAAAAGAATTTAAAGAAAAACTCATGCATCAGGCCGACGCCGTCGACTTGAGCTTGACTGCGTACATAGAGTCGTTGGTCGAGCGAGATGGGCGCTAAAAGCAAAAAGACTAAACATCTCGACAGCTATGTAACGCTGAACATCCGACTAAAAGGCCGGGTGAAAAACGAGATAGTTGAGTACGCAACTAAACAGGGAATATCTGTAAATCAATTGTGCATCTATGCACTCTATGAATTCGTACGCAACCAAAAGGGATTTCCTGCTCCTGGCTCTGCGCAATTCTCAATACCAACAGTGGAAGAGCAAGTGTTGGCGTACGTGCGCGGGGAACAATTACTAAAGCCGTGCGGCAAAAAAGATTGCCTGCAAAAAATTACCCAATTAAATGAGTGGCAATTTTGTGAGACTTGCAACTTGCGCATTATGTAATTTGTAATTACAAAATTTCGAAAAAAAATTTTTAGGACCGCCGGCGCAGGATTTTTGGTCTTTTTTCGCCTTTTATTAGATGCCGGCCATCTGCTGTGCTAGGTTACTCTCGTCCACTCGGGCCGGAATTAACTCGCTTGGTGGTTATGCCATCGTCTACCGACGACTCCTTGCGTCGGGTGCATGACCCCTCCTCAAGTGAGGTGCCCGGGTGGACATTTAATTTCCCCACATCTGTGCAAGCGTTGGCCGTGTTGGCTTTATCTTTCTTCTTCTCTGTTCTGCTGCAAGCTGTCTGCTCGTTAGTCCTGCCCAAACACCGTGCATATCAGCAGGTGGAAACTCAAGTGCGTACTCTAAACACTTGTCTCGAACCGGGCACGCCCTACAGATGGTTCTTGCCTGTGCAATGTAAGTAATATCCTTATGTTGTTTGGGAAACATTAGTTCGGTCTTTCCCCTACAGGCTGCCAGTTGAAACCAATCTTTCGCAGGTATAGCTATCTCTGAAAATGGTTGGGTATTTTTATTGGGTAATTTTTGTTTGGATATTTCTTTCTTGCTTGTCACAAAATCTCCTCAGAGAAAAGATGAATTTCTTATCTCTTTGGATAATTACTACTAGGTAATTGCTGGTAGGTGGTGGTCAAGTGGATGTTGGTTTTGGTTCGTACTATGCCTTACCCCCCCTGCAACTATGCCTTGCCCCTACTGGCACCCCATTGCTCTGCCTTACCCCTATCTAGTCTCTAGGCATAACGGATTGCGTTATGCGGTCCTAGGGGATTACGCGGCCTTTGTAATCCGTGAAAGGAAAAAGCGGCGCTTTCTTTCTTGTCCTAAATGGACTTATCTAGTCATCTGAGTCAGGATAAATTTATCCAGAAGTAACTAGCGGTCAGTGGTTTTATCTAATCCCTGTGAAAACGTATGGTACGGAGCACCGGTATAGGGGTCGAACTTGGCAGATGCGGCGATTGCTTTTAGTGCAAGCTTTCGCGCTGCACCAACAGTCATCTTGCCTTTCGGTTGCATGGCGAACATCGCTCCGAGTGCGTACTGAGCGCCGCTTCCGATGGCAAACATCCCACTGGAGTCTGAAATCCATGAGTAGTCACCGTCAATGATGTAAATCTGTCCATTGACAGCCATGAATATCGTTGAAGCGTGTTCGGCGATATGTTGTTTTGAATCGTTGTCGGGTGAGGCATATCCCTGTGCTTCGAAGCATTCTCTCAAGCTTGGGATAAATTTAACTGTAACAAAATGGTCAAGCTTCTTGCCTTTGAGATTTGGGGGCGGAGTTGGTGGGCTGAATGCATGATGCAGGATATTTATTGCCCGCAGGTCGCCGGCAGCGCCGAGTATGTACTTACCGTTAATCCCTAATTTGCTGTTGTTCTCTTTTAGACCGACAATTTGCGAAATCAAATTTGACTCGGCATCGGTCTCAGCGATACGCGAATCAGCGGTCGCTATACAGAACCCATCTCCCTGAATGCCGATTATTGTTGTCAACTGATATCGTCTCTATTCGGTAGTTCATCGATGAGTAGTTGTGATATCACAGCCCAAGGGTCGTCTGACTTGTTTTCGTCAATTAACTTTCTTGTTGATTCGGTGAGGGCGTACAGCCAATCACCGTCACTATTTATCCCTACTACTTCAATCAAACCTTGTTTCCTCAGAAGTTCCATGTCCTCGAGGAGGTTTTCTTTTGAATAGTCGCTCCACTCTTGCGGAAGGTCGTTTGAACTCATGCGCTGTACTCCTTGCCTCGGAAGAATCCTCGTCCGTTATAAATCCACATTGGCTCGTAGTTGAACCATTCGTTGCCTACCCCTGGCGGCTGGTACTGGACTACTGCCATTCCCTGTTGCCAGTTCTCTGCTCCCATGAGCATAGGACGTCCGAATTCATCTGCGCCAGATTTCGTGGAAGGAACTGCGCCGTCTATCCTGCAGAGACAGCCAGGACTTGCCGCCATGATGGTTCTTGGACCATTCTTGGACAGACGAGTGCGGAAGGCATACTCTGTCCTGTGGATATGTCCGTATATCACCGACACATGGGCGTCATTTAGGTACTTACTGGTCGTTGAACCATTGGACGTAACCTTGTGTCCGTGGATAACCATCAGGTTTTCATTCAGGCTGACATAGGACTCTGGGTATCCAGGAATATAGTCAACCCCGAACTCGTCCATTCGACAAAGGTATGGAACCGACATGGCTGGCCAGTTATCCCTCAATTCGTCATTGAGTTTGCCTCTAGTGATT
>Ga0208362_1000023_pt1 | contig 48133 bp, 40 predicted proteins | sample LakMenEpi13Oct10_FD_150693 | JGI IMG/M metagenome (GOLD analysis project Ga0208362, IMG submission 150693) | Freshwater microbial communities from Lake Mendota, WI - 13OCT2010 deep hole epilimnion (SPAdes) | ecosystem: Environmental > Aquatic > Freshwater > Lake > Epilimnion/Euphotic zone ... | reverse complement strand
GCTTGAACCAAAGCCCAGTCACCAAGCATATTGTGAATTTCTGCGGCTTGTTCTTCCAATTCATGAAAAGAGGAAAATCCGCTGCCGAGACAAATTGAGAATAACCAAGGTTCTGGTGAAATTTCTTTAATCTTTTGAAGATATGGTTCTAACCAATAAAAATTGGGACCTACGTGAATTTCTAAACATCTTGCGCCTAGTTCCCATAGCTCGGGAAGAATAGCTGGTTGAAAAGCCTGAACTGGTTCTGAGACCAAAGCATCAACGTGACAAACAGGAATGCAAGCAGCACAACCATAACAGCGTTCTTTTTGATAAGAAAGCTTTGCGTCTTTGATACTAAAAGCTTGAGTTGGGCAAACTGGAATACATGCTCCACAATTATCGCAGGAGCTCTCATTGACGGCTACTCTTCTGAAATGTGGATCATGCTGATGATCTAAGCTTAGACTAACCATTATGGCTGGTTGTTTATCGATTGGAACACCTGATCTTGTAATCCCCTCTTTAGCTGCTGTTACAACGGTAGGATGCGCACAGATATCAATAATATGAGCTCCAGCTCTTGAGAAAATCTCTGCATATTTAGAAACGCCCTGAAAGTCTGAATAGGTAGCTCCGCAGATTAGCTTAAACATTCGACGTTCTTTAAGCGCTTTGATTGCTCTTTGTTGCTCAATTGTATAGCTAAGTGTTGAGCTGTGTAGGGAATTAGTAGTAGTTGTTGTTGCACTCATAAATTACCTTCTCTCTAAATTTTGGGGGGATGGGGGGATGGAAAAGTCGAGAATCATAAATGCAAATCTTTTATTTAAGCAAATACTTAAATGGTGGCAAAAATTAATTAAATATAAAGAAATAAGATATTTTAAAGATAGCATTAAGACCCCTCTTTGCTTAATAACGTTTTAGTATTTGATCATTAGTAAATTGAAATAATAATTAAAGTAATGATTAAGTCCATAAACTTGTCTTAATATTAATATCCAAGCTTCATTTCGTCAAGCGCTATTGTTTTGCAAATCAATTTCTTACATAAATCCTCGGTAATCTGGCTCTTAAATCGCAAGCAATCTCGTATTCAACCGTTCCAAGAATCTGAGACCAATCATTTATTGCAATCTTTTGATTCTCAGAATTTCCAATTAGTTTGACTAAATCACCGACTTGTATTTCTTTAGCATAAGCAGTGAAATCGAAACTGATTTGATCCATTGAAATTGTGCCAACTTGTGAAATTAATTGATTTTTGTATATGGCTTTTATTCGATTAGATAATCCGCGTTTGATGCCATCAGCATAACCGCAGGGTAATAAGCCAATCGTGCTAGCTTCGGCAGCTTTCCAAGTGAGACCATAGCCAACTCCTTCATCGGCTTCAATTTGTTGAATTTGAGATATTCTTGCAACCAGAGACATGGCTGGCTTCAAGTCTAATTCTTTTTTTGTTCCTAAATTTCCTCCAAGCCCATAAAGCGCTAAACCAATTCTCACCATATCAAGTTGTAAATCTTCTCTTTGAAAGCTATAACTTGAGGCTATATGTTTTAAGCCGAGTTTTTCCATATGATTAGCAGAAACAAATTTTGAAATTACATTGTGAAATCTATCAGCTTGAACTTGTGTGAAAAAATTATTGCCATTGCAAGCCAAATGAGAATAAATGCCAGCTAGTTTATATTGCTTCTCTTCTTGGTTCTTTAGCACTCTTTCAACCAAACCTTCAGCAGCTGCATTCCATTTAGAGCCATTTCTATTCATGCCAGTATTTATTTTGATTTGAATGCTTGGTAGTTTTTGGGGTGCTACGTTTTCTTTGAGAGTATTTTCAATATGTCCTTTTGATTTATTGTGACTAATCTTTTCGCTGAGTTTTTCCAATTCATCTAGCTCTGATTGAGATGAAATAGTGATTTGCAAATTATGCTTAATAGCTCTTTCTAAACTCCAGGCTGGAATTGGACTCAAAACAAGGATTTCTTTATTCACGCCTGCTTCACGTAGTTGAATACCTTCATCAACAGAGGCAACCCCAAAACAATCAACTCCGCAGGCTTGTAAAAGTGGAGCAATAGTTGAGGCTCCATGTCCATAGGCATCACTTTTGACAACGGCCATAAAAGCGGTATTTGGACTTAAAACTTCCCTGATTTGTTTGTAATTATGTTCGATCGCATTGAGATCTATTTCAAGCCAAGCATCACGGCTAAAGCCAGCTAATCTTCCACTATTTCTTAGGCTTACTGTCAATGGTTAAACAACTTTTTAGGAATTCATGCTTTTAAGGTTAACACCCTGCTGAATCAATTGCCTTAGAGTGTTGACCATGATCCGAAAAAGATACAGTCTTGAAAGTCAAGTAGAAAATGAAAGATTTTTATAATTTGGGTCAAAAGGTTTTCCTGATTTGAACCCCCAAAAGATTATATGAAGTAACTTTCTGATGGCTGCACAAATAACTTGCTTCCCCGACTTACCCTTTTCAGTAAATCTCTCACAAAAATCTCTGATTAGTGGATTGAATCTTTTGCAACAATCGCAGGAAAATATAAGGCTGTTCTTCGGTTTTCATTTCCTAATCTCGATATAATCCCTTTGCTATTTAAACTACTTCGAGCGTGTGGAATCTTTCAAAGACTTTATGGGTTTTTCGAATCGATCGAATGAATTTTTTGCGTAGCTATAAATAGGGCTTTAGGTTTCGATCTCATCTAATATTGATTGTTTCTTTTGAAGCTTTTGTTCTGCCATTTCAAGAAAACTTTCTGCAAATTGAGTAAATTCTCTTCGAAGCTCTTGGTGTAACTCTGGATTTAGTTCTTTCAAACAAGCTGAATGACTCTGAAGAAAACTAACTAAATGTATTAGCAAATTGTCAATATCATATGATGTGATCCTTGTTTATTTCGCAGGAGGTCTAATGTGAAAATAGAAAACTCTAAATATTTAGTAATTAAAGATGCATATGTTTAGGTTTAATGAAATTCATTCAGTTTACTAATGTCTTCAATTTATGCAAAAAGATACGAGAGATTTAGTCAAGCTCAAAGCTAGCTATTTTAGAAATAGATTTGTAAATTCATTTTTTAACTGCATTTCAATTGGTCTTTTAGTTTTTACAACAGTATTCTTGTTGCCAAATACCATGGACTCACTAGAGCTTTGGATAATATGGATTGCTGATCTTATAGCTTTTGGAATATTAGGTTATATATTTCTATTGCCGCAAAATAGTTACATTATTTTAGATAAAGAAGGTTTTGAAATTAAGAATGGAAACTATGAGAAGAGAGCATTTTATTATTGGGATGAAGTAGAGAATTTTCGCAAAGTTAGTGGACAATTACCCAGAATTTCTATTGGCTTTAACTATACGACTAGGGGGAAAGAAAGTACTCCTACACAATATTCTGGTCGTACCTTTGATGAAGCACTTCCTTTCTTCTGTTATGGTGGTATGTCTGAGATGGAGCTCATTAATCTATTAAATAAATTCAAAAGTGGAAATTTTGAAAGTGAAGAACAAAATTCTAGAAGTATTAATTGAGAGAATTATTTGGTCTAATGTTCAAAAATAGACCTAGAGTTAGGAAGAAATTAGTGAACTCCCGCTTGACTAAATTTCTCGGTTTGTTCTCTAGTATTAATTCCAGAACTTGCTTTAATGTCAAGATTAGGAAAGTCAATTAATCTTTGTTGAATCAATTCAATATCGTGAATTGCAGTTGTTCTTTTAATAATTTCTTCGTCTGAAAACAGTGAAATTTCAACAATTAGACACCAGCTTTAAGCTTATCCAGCTTGGTTTTTGCTAAATGAGGAAGTCCACCAAAATCAGGATGTATATTTGGAAAAGTGGTGTTTATATTCAAAACCTTGAACAGGTGAGGTTTATTACCAACAATTGCGTGAGCATATTCTTGTGCAGCTTTTTCGAGTATTTCCCAGCCACGTCCTTCTGTTCCTAGCAGAGCAGTTGTGCTGCCATCGCTCCGAATAAAGCCTAAAGCAGAATATCTCACATCAGCTGGACTAATAAAGGTATTCAGCGGCACATCTGGCATTTCTCCAATTGCAAAGTGCATAAAGGCCATGGCGCTTCCCAAAGCTCTTGCGAAAATGTCTCGAATATTGAGAGCCAAGCCGCTTCCCTTTAGAATGGCTTCGCCGATTTGCTGTAAAGATGATGCGCCTTCAGTATTAATTTTGGTTGTTAGAATTCCATTTGGTCCATCAGCTCTTAGCATTTCATCATAGTTTTGAAAACCCAATACTTTAGCTATATCATTGGCTTCTGGATCTTGTGGATTATTAAGTACATTCAAAACGGTATTAAGAATTCTTGTAAAATGACGAGCTTCACGATTATTTGGGCCGCCGGCAATTAATCTTTCAATTGTGCGGTTTTGTCCAACCACTTGCAAACGGGTTACATATTTAAAAAATGGATTAATTTGATACCAGAGAAAATCAGGCTTTAAATGCCCTTTCTCGCAAGTTAGCACTTTACCAGTATCTGGAAACATTGATGCATCCCCAGTTCCGGTTCCGTTAATCATGTATTTGATAACATATTGCGATCTGTCTTTAATGTCTCTCTCTTTTGAATACAATTCCCTCTCAAAGGTTTGCAACACTTCTTCGGTATTTGGTTGACCTAATGTCGCGGAGATAGCGGGCACAGTATCGTTATAACCATAAACTTTGGTTTTGTTATAGCCTTTTTTCGCGAGCTCAGCCTCAACTAAGTCACGAAAGAAAATATTTGGCATACCACGTTGAATGGCATCATCTCTTACTCTGTGAAAGTTATCAGTTAATCCAACTAAAGTACCTTCATTCTGAAAAGCTCCTGGTGCGGCAACAACCAAGACACCAGCTTCGTTTTTTTTGAGTTTGCCACTGTGAATTGCGGAATCTACAATTCCGTCTAAATATTCTTGTAAGTTTTTGGGATAAAAAGAAACCTTTTCAACATCACCACTCGTCGCTAATAGAGCCATGCTGCTACCACCAAGGACTATGCAAGCTGTTCCATCTGATAAAGTCAAATTACTTGTTCTTGTATCTTTCTCAGAAGCGATGTTTTTGCTCATAATGAGTATCTATTATTTCTTAGGGGCGCCGTTTGTGATTAACGAGTTGTGTATTTATGGCTTGAGGCCTTTATTTTTTATTAAGAGATTATCAATGAAAGATTCGAGTTCAATCGGTGTTCCTAAAATTATTCCCCATTTTTTACCTAAAACACTCAAAGCCGCTAAAGCAATAAAGCCAAGGAAAAATATTCCGATATAAGTTTGTATTCTACCTGATTGAACTTGTGCAAAAATCCATCCACTGATTTTGCTGAGTTGTGTGACTCCACCGACCAGTCCAGTATCTATTAAGAAGCGATCAACAATTTTCCACGTCCAAACAAAGCTAGGCATAATCAATTTTTGAATTGCAAAAGCATAAATTTCATCGATATACCATTTATTCTGTGAGGCCTTGTGGAGAACGGCAAGCTTACTCTTGAAAAATTCATTTAGCTTAAGTGATTGCTGTCCATAAACCAGATATGACAAAAGAATTCCACCCAAAGAGAATGTCAGAGGAATCAAAGCTCCGGGTTTAAACAAATCAGCTACAAATTCACCAAAAGATAAAAGATGAGAGGTATGAGCAGCTTCATGGCCTTTTTGCAAGAAACCCCCAAATAAGTCACCACCAAAAGCGGCTAAATGAGTTCCAGTCAAACCAATCAAAATTGAAGGAATTGAAAGTGCAATTAAGGGAATCAAAATAGACTTTGGTGATTCGTGAGCCTCCTCATGACCTTTATATTCACCAGCAAAGGTTTTGAAATAAATTCTGAACATATAAAAAGCGGTGAGTCCAGCTGTAATGGAAGCCGTCCAGAAAACCCAGTTAAAATCACCACCAAAAGCAGCACTTTCCCAAGCAGAACCAATTATGCGCTCTTTTGACCAGAAGCCCGCTAAGCCAGGTACTCCCGAAATTGCCAAAGTCCCAATCAAGAAAGTAATATGCGTAATTGGCATTTTCTTGGAAAGTCCACCAAAATGATTCATATCTTGCTCATGATGACAACCATGAATAACTGAACCAGAACCAAGAAATAAAAGCGCTTTGAAAAATGCATGTGTGACCAAATGGAACATGGCACCAATCCAATTACCCAAACCAACGCTCATAACCATATAACCTAATTGACTACAAGTTGAATAGGCTAGGGCTTTTTTGATGTCATTTTGGCTAAGAGCAATTGTCGCGCTGAAAATGGCTGTAATGGCACCAATTATAGTTACGATTACTAATGCGGGAGGAGCGGCTTCATAAATGGGGAAAATACGAGCCAACAAATAAACGCCAGCTGCTACCATAGTCGCTGCGTGAATAAGAGCACTAATTGGGGTCGGGCCTTCCATTGCGTCAGGAAGCCAAACATGAAGCGGAAATTGTGCTGATTTTGCCATTGGGCCGAGCAACATCAGAAGAGCAATTGTTGTCAAGCTAAATACTCCAACAACTGGAATTATATTGCTTGAAGTTAGCTGAGAGATAATTGAAGGTAGAGCGGCAAAGCCTAAAAAAGTTTGATTATTCCACATGCCTTGAGTTGCAAAAGCAAAAAGCAAAATTCCTAAAAGCAAGCCACAATCACCAACCCGATTCACAATAAAAGCTTTCATAGAGGCTGCAGCGGCAGATGGTTTATAACTCCAAAAACCAATGAGTAAATAACTGCAAAGACCGACTAGTTCCCAGAAAATATAAATTTGAAATAAATTTGTGCTAATTACCAGGCCAAGCATTGAAGCAGTGAAGAGAGACAAATATGAATAAAACTTTGCATATCCTGGATCTTCATTCATATATCCATGCGAATAAATCTGGACGAGTAAGCTGACGGAAGTAACTACAATCAACATTACAATTGCGAGTGGATCGGTTAAAACTCCGACATCAAGATGAAAATCGCCCGCCTTGAGCCAAGTAAAATTTTGCTCTATACGCTCACCGCCATTGGACAGAGAGTTAAACAATAAAACAAGCGAAAGAATAAAACCAATTCCCACGGCGCTGATTGAAGTGATAGCGGTTAAAGCTCTTTTTTTGTAAAAGCCACTGATAATCAGCAAAAAGGCTATGAGTGGGAGTAATGCTATTGAAAGAGTGTATGGACTAAGCACTTTGATTTTTATTATTAACTTAGGGATTGGCGGAAAAACTGAGCTAAAAGATCCGCTTAAAAAGTTCATTCAGTATAGCTTTTGATATAGATAACTTGCAAAAACTTAGCAAAGTGAAGATTCAATTCAATTTGTTTTGCAATAAAGATGAATTTGCGTCACAACAAATTGATGAGGTCAGCTGAGTCTAGTGTGATAAAAAAGAGAAAGAAAAAGTATTACTGTAGAATAAGCAAAATTATTATTTTTTTAAGTCTTGTTAATCAATATGATTATGAAGTTTTTCGCTTTATCGCTTTCCTTTCTCTTCCTGATTTCTACCATTATTCCTGCTTGGTCTGAAGATTCAGCTACTACCAATTAAAGCTTCTCTCAAAGGCTCAAGCGTTTCTCAGAATAATGAAGTCACTGAGTCAGTTGATTCTGGCGAAGAAGAAAAAACTGAAGATAAAGAAGATAGCAAAGCCCAGGAAAGCAAAGACGCTTTTAATGCCGAAGCTGATTTGGATACATTCACCAACGATTTTCGATATAAAAACAAACCTCTTTATGCAGATAAAAACTTTGAAATTTATTTGTTGGCCTCAAAGGTTAATTTGGGTTTGGTCAATCACAAATATTCTCCCTATAATCTCTATTTGATCAATCTCACAAATCAGCCAATTAAAGCCGAAATTGCTATTCATAATCTCATTCCAAGAAATGAAGCAGTTAGAAAATTAAATCGAATTGCAGCTGCTAGAAGCGCTGAGGCTATGAGGAGAGCAAATGCAGGAGCCTGGAATGGTGGTTTAGTTGGATTAGCAGTTTCTTATGCTTCTGAGAGTGAAGCCAAATCCATTCTTTATAGTCAAAACCGAAGTGTTGATTTCCTGAATAATAATTTGATGAATGATTCTAAGGAAATTTTCGAAATTGAATTAGAAGCCGCCAAAGACAATAAATCACTTTTCCTAATAAAGAAGCAATTAGCTTATAAAGATAAACCCGCTCTTCAGCCCAGTTTGACAGTTTGTTATAAGCTTACAGACAAAGATCGTAATTGTTTTAGTCAAGGAATTGATGAAGGTATTGGTCAATCTTTGATTGTAAATAAAAACTTTCACAATCTCGCTTATATTGATTCAAAGCTCAGTGAGAAATTAAATAAAGGAATTTATATTACGGCCAAGTCTTCTACTCAATCAAAGACAAGGGTTTCATCTACTGCTGCCTCAGATAATGCTTCACCAGTGGAGATATTAGAACCTTTAGCAATTGTTCCGACTAAGCTTAAGGAGCGTGAAGAAAAGCTTAGCCCAAAAAGCAAATCAACCAAATTAATTGAATTTATACCTGTTGCTCATTCAGCGAATATTTTCAACAATAAAATAAATGAATTGCGGATCTTTCAAAATGTAAGATCGCAACCAAGCCCAACTTTTTTGGAAGTAATTAAATTTACTCCTGATGAAAAAGCAGGTTACCGAAAATTATCAGGCGTTAAATACAGCATTATGACCAAAGATATTTCAGCTGGAATTGTACAAATTACAAATGTTCAAAAATTGCCTTCTGGAGAATATGGAGTGATTGATCGCAATAATAATTTAGTCTATGACTTTGCTATTCCAAAGCCTGTTTCAAGTAAAAAGAAATAAAACCGGGAGATTATTTTCCTTTTCGGCTTTTCTTAACTCTCAAAAATCTTTTTTTGATTAGTTGATTTAATTCCTCAATATCAAAAGTATGAGGATCGAATTTCTGATCATCATCGTCTTCTTCACAGCCCATCCAGCAAGCTATATCTTCATAATCTTTGTGCTTGGGGTTTTTCAAGACTTCGATGATATGGCTGTATCCAGACATGCCACCAGAATCATCGGGTGGAGCCGCATTTAAGCCTTCTATACAGGCAGGAATAAAATCTTTGTCAATTTCTATAATATCTTCGAAAGTAATTTCACCTTCCCAATTATCACCAAAGTCATAAATATAAATAAACTTAGGCTTGCCTTTTGATTGCCCTATAGGGATAAGACGAGCTATCGTGGTACTTAGCGTTAATATTTGAATTTCATTAAAGACTGAGAGAATGGTCGCTTTGTGTTCTGGAATAGAATCTGAACCAAAGTCATCATCCATAGACCTACTGTCTTCATATGTTTTGATTCTATTTCCACGGCCTGCAGAAATTTCAAAACTGTGAAGATGTGAATTGTCCCATTCAAAGCAGATTTGCAAAATATTGTGTAAATCTGCCAGTGTAGATTTAGAATCAATTAAAACCTTACGGTAAATTGGAAAGTCCAAGCATCCCCAATCATCAAGCTTTATACAAAGTCGAAAAGCAAAATCTTGATCTTTGAATGCTTTGACTTTTTCAGCTAAGTCTTTCGCAACTTTGTTGATTTTGATTGATGGCTTCTTTGCTGTTTGTGGCATTTTTTGAGTTGAACTAAATGACATTAGGGCACCTCTAAAAATTCCTGAATTTCGCAGTGCTGGATCTTGAAGCCTTCATTTTTAGCCCCTTCGGGGGGTGGGGGGATGAAAAATTCAAATTTATAGAGGTTTTCTATTAGTGTAATATATCAAAAATAGAAAAACAAATGATTTGAGAATTACTTACCATTTGCTTTTTGATTCAGGCTCTGGAGAGAAGGCAGACATGTTATTCTTTTTGCCGAATTAATCTGGATTTATTCCAGTTTTCCCAAATCTCTAAGACAAAATATTACACAAATAAATTATGCTCTCATCTCTCTGGGTCACCGAAAAATACAAAAACACCTCTTTAAGCCTCAAGGTAAAAAATGTTCTCCTGAGAGAGAAATCTGAATACCAGCTCATAGAGATTTTGGATACCTTAGATTGGGGCAGGATTCTTATGCTTGATGGGCTCATGATGACTACTGAGAAAGATGAATTCTTTTATCACGAAACGATAGTTCACCTGCCGATGTCTATAAAGCCTAATACCAAAAAAGTGATGGTAATTGGCGGAGGTGATGGTGGCACTGTTCGCGAATTGTGCAAATATCCCAGCATTGAATCAATTGTTTTAGTTGAGATCGACAAAGCTGTAATTGAAGCCAGCAAAAAGTTTTTACCCACTTTAAGTTCTTCGCTTGATGATTCACGCGTTCAAATTGTTGCCCAAGACGCCAGCGAATATATTAAGCAAGTCAGCAAAGATAGTTTTGATTTGATTATTTCTGATTCTTCAGATCCAGAGGGATTTGCGGCAACTCTTATTGAAACAGATTTCTATAAGTTGATTATGAATGCCTTGACACATGAGGGAGTTTTTATTGCTCAAAGCGGTTCTAATATTCTCCAGCAAGATGAATTGAAAACAACTTGGAAAAATCTCAGTTCAGTTTTCCCTCATAACGAAATAGCTTGGTCAATCACTCCAACTTATCCTGGAGCTTGGTGGAGTTTTGTTTTGGCTAGCAAAGCGGCAATTGAGAAAAAGTCTATTTCCCAAGTACAACCAGCCAATTGTAAGTTCTGGAGACCAGAGCTTACAGCAGCCTTATTAAGTAGACCTCAATTTATCGCTGATTTGATTAACTGATTTAATTGAATCAGCCTATATAAAGACTAGGCCTACTAAAGTTTTAAAAATGAGGTCGAGTTTTGTAAGCTGAATTTCATAAATAGAGTTTCACCACAAATATAAAGGTGTATTCTTTTACTAATCCATAAAGACTTCTTTCTTCGGCAATAAAAGATTTGATTTTATGGAACGCTAGCTCATTACAGCAATTGCCAGAAGCATTTCTCGCTATGCAATCCAAATATAAAACTCCAAATATACCCTTAGATCTATTAGCCAAATACGACAAAATTGGGCCGAGATATACCAGCTATCCAACCGCGCCTGAATGGGTTGAGTCTTTTTCTGGGCAACAATGGCTTGAAGCGATTGAAAGATCCAATGGGTTAGGACGAGATGTTTCCCTCTATTTTCATATTCCTTTTTGTCAATCAGCTTGCTATTACTGCGCTTGCAATATTGTGATTAGCCCGAAATCAGTCCTCTCAGAGCCATATATTCAGGCCTTGAGCAAAGAAATAGAATTGGTCGGCAAGCTTATTGATTCAAAGCGTAAAATCAAACAGCTTCACTTTGGTGGCGGCACTCCAACTTATTTGACAGCTGATCAACTGAAATATTTATTCGACAAAATAAGTCAGCATTTTAATTTGGATTTTTCTGAAGATTCTGAATACAGTATAGAAATTGATCCACGCGTCACAAGCTTTGAGCAATTGAAATTATTGCGTGAATTAGGCTTTAATCGGGTGAGTTTAGGAGTGCAAGATTTTGATGCTAAAGTACAAACCGCTGTTAACCGCATTCAAAGCTATGAAATGATTTCCGATATGCTCAGTTATTGCAGAGCAATTGGCTATCAGAGCATTAATTTTGATTTGATTTATGGTTTGCCTTTTCAGACTTTGGAGAGCTTTGAGGAAACTTTAGAAAAAGTAATTCAATTAAATCCTGACCGCATCGCACTTTTTAATTATGCGCATATTCCTTCACTCAGACCATTTCAGAAAGCAAATATAAAACAAGAAGATTTACCTTCTCGAGAAATAAAGATCGCAATTTTTTGCAAAGCGCTTCAAGTTTTTTCTGAAAACGGTTATGAATATATTGGAATGGATCACTTTGCAAAATCAAATGATGAGCTTTTCAGAGCGAGACTAGACAGAACTCTTCACCGAAATTTTCAGGGTTATACAACTAAAGCTGGCTGCGATTTATTTGGGCTTGGCATGACTTCAATCAGTTCAATTGATAATACTTACTCTCAAAATGAAAAGAAACTGAATCGTTATTTGGATTTCTTTGGCAAGCCCGATTGCACAGCCTCACCAATTGAAAGAGGCTTAGAATGTTCGGCAGATGATTTAATTCGTAGAAGCATTATAAATAAATTCCTTTGTCATGGTCTATTGATTTTCTCAGAAATTGAGAATGAATTTAAGTTTGAATTTAGAGAAATAAGCTTTAAAGAATATTTTGCAAATGAATTAAATAATCTTAAAGAATTAGAATCTGATAAATTAATTGAATTGAGCGATTCAGAGATTAGGGTGACTGATTTAGGCAGAGTCTTTTTGCGCAATATTGGAATGGTTTTTGATGCTTATTTGCAAAAGAACAGTCAAAGATTATTTTCTAGAACCGTTTGAAGACTTTGTGATTTTGGGAATAAATTCTTATATAAACATAGTTTTTATTAAGCTATAAGGTAGAGCTTCAAAACTTGAATTTAGCTTTTAGTTGCTGCATCAGATTCTATATTGGACTCTGACGGTTAACTTTTCCACTGTGAAAATTCAAGAAAGCATATTTTCTGCAGATTTTCCTTATCGATTATCCAAATAAATCCCCAAAGCAAAGACCATGAAATATACACAAATAATTCTCTGTTTAGCGATTGCATTAACTTCAATGTCAATTAATGCAATTGTTTATGGTCAACTTGCAGAATCAGGAAAGAATTCATGCCTAATTGTTGGACTTCATGATTTGGGTAAAAGTCCAGCTGAGCAGTACCAAAAGACTATGAAAAATCCAGTTCTAAAGAAAATGCAATTATTCTTTGACGAAAAAAATATTCCAATTGAAATCTCATATGTTTTAACTGGTGCTCAATACATTGCCTCCGATAATTTTATGAGCTATGGATTAAATCCATTATCCAATCAAGTTGAACCTTCAGTTGAAGAATTATTACAAACAGCACCTTTGGACAACACAATTAAACAAGAGCAAGGCTTAGAACCTCAAACTGCTCCAAAGCTCAGAGATCCATTAGCACAAAATATTGACTCATCAAACGAAACTGTAGCTAGCGTTTGAAATTTGATTTATTTGTAATTGTTTGCGTGCGTTGAGCACAATATTGAAACAAGCTAAAAGCTGAGTTCGTGGTTTTTAAAATAAAATTTCTTACTTCCCCTTAAAAATGAGCGATGAATATTCTCATTAAACTTAAATAATGCGACCGTGCAATTATTTAAGTTTAATCAAAGACTAGAATTTGAAATTGCAAATAAGTTTGGTTTCTTATTAATTATCTTTGAGTCATAAATACAATATAATTTATTCGTTCTCGTAAATTGAATGAATTAATGTAATGAAGGTTCAAGAGCTGATGATCGAAGAAGTAATAAGCCGTGAAAATGCAAATGAATCGATTTTAGTTTCACAGCCAAATCAGCAACAACTTTGGCTTAATGCTTTTATAGAGTCTTTTGGAACTCGGTTAAACAAAAGCCAGAACGAATATTTGAAGCGTTTATCTGAAGAAGCTTTTTCAGAATTTCTCAAACAAGGATTTCCCTCTCAAGATTTAGAAGAGTGGAAATATATAAGTTTGGACTTTCTTTGCAAAACTAAATTTACTTCTGATATCTCTCTCAAAGAAGTAAATACGCAGATTTCTGGTAATTCAATTGAGAATTCATTGCAAAAATTTTCTTCGCCTGAAGCCAATCTAATTGTTTTGATTGATGGAAGTATTTGTTCAAAATATTCCCAAATAAAGAATCTCTCAAAAGAAATATTATTTGAACCTTTAACGGTTGCCATTGAAAAATACCCCAATTTATTTAATAAATATTTCAATCAAATTCAAAAACAAAATGATTGTTTTTCTAATCTCAATTTGAGCTTTGCCAATCAGGCTGAGAACGGATTATTTCTATATATCCCAGAAGATTTATCATGTGAGAAACCATTAGAAATCTTTTTGCTATCTACCTCTTCCATTAACCATCCTCGTAACCTCATAATACTTGGCGACAATTCCAAAGCAGAAATTTCACTTATTACTCTACTTGCAACAGGTTCAGAGCTTCAATCAGATGAAATGCTTTCCCTAGCAAACATAGTCAATGAAATTCACCTTTCGGAAAATGCTTCTCTAGAACTTAGCTATTTACAATTAGAAAACTCCAAATCTTTTGAGATTGCTTCAACCAATGCTTCTATCATGAAAGGTGCTGAGCTGAAACTTCATAGCTTTGCTTTGGGTGGACTTTTAGCAAAACATAAAATTAATATTGATTTGCTTGAAGAAAATAGCCATTGCAGCCTCAATGGATTATATGTTCTAAATGAAGAGCAGGCTTCTCACAATCAAGTCAGTATGAATCATCATAAACCTCACTGTACCAGCTCACAGCTTTATAAAGGGATTTTGGATGATAAATCTAGAGGAGAATTCAGCGGCAAAATCACAGTCTCACCAAAAGCAATTGGTACCAATGCCAAACAATTAAATAGGAATTTACTTCTTTCATCAAAAGCGAAAGTTGATACACGCCCTCAATTGGAGATATTGGCTGATGATGTGAAATGCTCACATGGTGCAACTACTGGCAAAATTTCAGATGAACAAATCTTTTATCTTCTGAGCAGAGGAATATCTCATGAAAAAGCCAAAGCCATCTTGACTTATGGGTTTGCTGAAGAAATTATTGAGAAAGTACATTCTCGAGCACTAAGAGAAGCCATTGATCGAATTGTTAATTCTAAAATCAACATTTGAGTTATCAGCTGATTTTTTTATTAACTTTTTAATTATTCCTAGATTTTGATTAAACAAATTGATTAATCTTGAAAAGCAGTCTTGAAGAATCAACCTATTGTACAATCAACAATATCTTTGAATGAGTTAAGAGAATGTTTTAGGCTTTATTGTTTTCACTAAAAAGCTACAGAAAAATTACAATCAGTCTCCAATAAATGAAGCGAAATGAAGATATACGAAATAGAAACTCTCAAAACGCTGACGGTCAATGACTTGAAAAGAGAGTCAGCTGTGACAGCTTTGGAACAGGTTGACTTAAAAGAAGTTATGAATATGATTAGCAGCGGGAAATATGCTTCTTTCGACGAAGTTAGTATTGATGAAAATACCCCTGACGAGTTGCTGCAAAAATTTTCTAAAGAACATTTGCACACCGATGATGAAGTCCGTTATTTTTTATCAGGTAATTCAGTCTTTGATGTAAGAAGTGCCAGTGATGTCTGGATTAGGATAGAAGTTGGTGAAAGGGATTTTATTACCGTACCAAAAAAATTGTATCACCGTTATTTTGCTCCTGATAAAAAAGCTAAGGCTTTGAGATTGTTCACTGGAACAGATGGTTGGGTGCCAGTTTACAGGGAGAAATTATGATAAAAATATTCAATTCTTCAAGTGGGACACTTCAACAAATAGACAAAATTGAAGACACCGAAAAAGGCTCATGGATTCATGTTGTAAAACCAACAAATGATGAAATTGATTTGCTTGCGACTAATTTGAATATTGAGCGAGAGTATTTTCAATATCCTTTGGACGAAGATGAAAGATCGCGTATTGATCAAGAAGATAATGAAACTTTGATTATCGTAAATTTTCCTTTGGCTGTACCTGGTGGGTATGATACCTGTCCAATTGGGATTATCATGAATGACAAGCTTGTAATCACAATCGCCGCTCAAGAACCATCTTTCTTCAATGACTTTATTGCACAAAAAGTTAAAACCTTTGAAACTTACAAAAAAGTGCGTTTTGTACTGCAAATCCTATTTAAGATATCTTCGCTCTACATGACTTATGTCAGACAAATAAGCCGTAGAATTGATTATGTAGAAGAAGTACTTAAAAACACTACCAAGAATGAAGAATTGCTCAAAATGCTGAGCCTCAATAAAAGCTTAGTATATTTGTCTACCGCTCTAAGAGCTAATCAAGTTGTCTTGGAAAAAATCGAGAAAATCAAAAATTTCAGAATATATGAAGAAGACCTTGAATTATTGGAAGATGTTTTGATTGAAAATCGCCAATCAATTGAAATGTCAACAATTTGCACAAATATATTGAATGGAACAATGGATGCTTATGCTTCAATCATTTCCAATAATTTGAATGGGGTAATGAAATTTTTGACTACGGCCACAATTGTAATAATGCTACCTAACTTCATTGCAAGCCTTTATGGAATGAATGTCAAATTACCTTTCCAAGAGCATGTTTTTGCTTTTAGCGGAATAATAATTGGCTGTTTCTTAATCGTAATTGCTTCTATATATTTTTTTTCGAGAAAGAGAATGCCCTGACAATGCTTCTGATTTAGATTATGGCTTTGATTCAGGTGCTTTTGGAAGCGAAAGGTTTAAGCGTATAGCAATTAGCCTAACAATAAAGACGCAGGTAGCTGAAGCTAAAACCGTGAATTCATAATTCAATCCAAGTTTGTGAAGAATTAAAAATAAAATTCCTCCAATCAAACAAGCCGTTGCATAAATTTCTTTGTGAAAAATCAATGGTATTTCGGCGCAAAGTATATCCCTAATAACCCCACCAAAAGAGCCCGTAATAATACCCATAATGAGACTGGCCCAATAACTAAGTCCTTTGTCGAGTGCAACCGAAATACCAATACTCACAAATATTCCCAATCCTAAAGCATCAAATAAGAGTATGGCTTTGTTGAATTTGCTAAGTGAGGTTTTAAAGCAAAATACGGCAATAGTTGCCAATATGCAAATGACTAAATATGAATAATCTCGCAAAAATGGTACTGGCAAATCGCCGATTAGAAGAGAGCGCAAAGTTCCTCCCCCGATAGCTGTGACAGTAGCCAAAACAAGCATTCCGAGCAAATCCATTTTTTTATTTGCACCCATTAATGCTCCAGACAAAGCAAAGACAAAAGTACCCAGCAAGTCTATAAAATGAAGTAATTCTATTAGTGACATAAATCGATATTTTCTGAGTAATTTATTTAAACAAACTACTGACTAAGTTGAATCACATGCTGTATTGAATGTCAAACTCAGTGCCCAACTTAATGCCAGTATAATTGCTTCCAGATAAATTCTGTAAGAAAAAGTGTGTGATTTCGTTTCTATTTTTGATGTTTAATTTTGAGACCTTAAAACTAAATAGACATTATCAAAGTTGACTCATTCACTTATAAGCATTTGTTGTATATTCAAGATAAATAAGACAAAATTAGTCTCAATTACCGTTAATTAAAAACTTCTCTACAAACTAAAAGCTTTACTTTCTCTGTTTAATTCGCCAATCACATTAAAACAGAGCATATACAAATCATGAATATACTTCTCAAGACTGAAGCCGATCAAAAAATGCAATTGGATATTCAAAAGATTAGACAAGATTTTCCGATATTGAGTCAGCCTTTTGGTGAGAGTCAAAAACCATTGATTTATTTTGATAATGCTGCAACTTCTCATAAACCTAAACAAGTTATTGATCGAATAAGTAATTTCTATGCTTGTGAAAATGCCACCGTCAGAAGGGGGATTTATGGTATCAGTGCTCAAGCAACACTCGAATTCGAAAAATCGCGTGAAAGGATTGCGAGTTTTATCGGTGCCTCATCTAGTCAGGAAGTTGTCTTTGTGAGAGGTTGTACAGAAGCTATTAATTTGGTAGCTCGTAGTTATGGTGGTAGTAATTTAGGAGAAGGTGATGAAGTCATTATTTCCGCTCTGGAACATCATGCCAATATAATTCCCTGGCAAATAATTTGCGGAGAAAAGAAAGCCAAGCTCAAAATTATTCCGATAAATGAAGCTGGTGAAATTCAAGTTGATCAACTCAGCGAATTAATAAGCCCTAAGACCAAAATCATTTCTGTAAGCCATGTTTCAAATGCACTTGGCTCAATTAATCCAATCAAAGAAATAATTCAAATTGCGCATGCACATAATATTCCAGTCTTAATCGATGGAGCTCAGTCAGCGCCGCATTTCAAAATTGATGTTCAGGAATTAGATTGTGATTTTTACACTTTTTCTGGACACAAAATTTATGGCCCCACGGGAATTGGGGTTTTGTATGGCAAACGCAAACACTTACAAGCAATGCCTCCATTTCAAGGCGGTGGTGACATGATAGATTTGGTAACCTTTGCTCAGTCAACCTTTGCCGAGCCACCTCATAGATTCGAAGCTGGAACGCCAGCAATTGCCGAAGTGTTGGGTTTAAGTGCAGCACTTGATTATGTTGATTCAATCGGACTGGACAATATTCACGATTACGAAGATCAGCTTTTGCAATATGCCACTCCTAAGCTCCAAGAAATTGATGGCTTGAAAATAATTGGAACGGCAAAAGAAAAAGCTAGTTTAATTTCTTTTGTGATTGATTCAATGCATCCAAGTGATTTAGCAACTTTATTAGATCATGATTCAAATGTGGCTGTCAGAGCAGGTCATCATTGCGCTCAGCCTCTTATGCAATTTTACAAAGTATCATCTACTCTCAGAGCTTCATTTGCTTTTTATAATACTTTTGAAGAAATTGATATTTTCATTGAGAGCTTGAAAAGAGTTATTAGTATGCTGAGATAGTTTTGTGAGTTGTATATATTCCTAGGAATTGGAAGTATATTTTTTAATAAATTAGAAGAGTAAATGGCTAAGTATCAATTGTCTTAGATAATTTACTATGCCAGAATTGTAAATTAAGTTAATAATGGCAGTGAAAAATACTATGGCAACTGCAGAACAAATAAAATCTCTTATTAAATCAAGCTTTCAGGATGATAAGGAAAGGTTGTTGACTGTTGCACTTCAAGTTGCTGCGCACGAAGCTCGTCAAGGCCATGTTCTATTGGCACATGAAATCCGATCCATAGTTGATTCTGCAAAATCATCAGTCAAAGTAATTCCTTTTAAGCAAGATCTTTCGGATTTAGTTTGTTTAAGTAAATCTCGTTACACACTATCAGATCTTATACTGAGCCAGGAGCTGAAAATCCGCTTAGAAAGAGTTTTTGAGGAATATAACCATCAAGACAAACTGAGAAGTCATGGTTTAGAAAATAGAAGAAAGATTCTTCTTGCTGGAAACCCTGGAACAGGTAAGACCATGACAGCAGGAGTAATTGCGCATACTTTACATCTGCCTTTTTATGCAATTCAGGTTGATAAATTGATTACCAAATTTATGGGAGAGACAAGTACAAAACTAAGACAAATTTTTGAGGTTATAAAAAACAATAAGGGTGTTTTTCTTTTTGATGAATTTGATGCGATAGGTATGGATAGAGGAGTAGAAAATGATGTTGGTGAAATGAAAAGAGTATTAAATTCTTTTTTGCAATTTATCGAACAGGATGAATCCAATAGCATAATTGTTGCTGCTACAAATAATCTGCAATCATTAGACCAAGCATTGTTTAGAAGATTTGATGATACTTTACTTTACAGACTTCCATCTGCAGAAGAGGCTGCTAAATTAATAGATAACAGATTAGGGTTATATAAAGGAAGAATGAATGTAAAAAAAGTCATATCCAATTTCCACAATTTGAGTCATGCAGAAATTACACAGGCTTGTGATGATGCTATTAAGATATGTATTCTCTCTAATAGTAAAAAGGTTTCTTCCTCGTTATTAAATACCTCACTAACAGAAAGACAGTCTGCCTATAAAAGTTCTGTATGAGCGAACAAAAGAAAAAATCTTTTCCAATCATTTTTTTAAATCAAGCTCCAAAAGCAGATCCTTACAAAGGGAGAGGTGGTGGAAAACAAAATCTCCCAATTCGTAGTAATCCAAGAAAACATTTTGAAAGTATTCGTAAGCAATATATTGAAGTATTGGAAGATACTTATAAAGAAAAGCAAAACCGTAAAGTCATTGGCCTCGATTCAAGAGAGGGGTTATGTATTGAATTCAGGGGGCAGGCTGGCAAAGATCTAATTTCGAAGAGTCTAGAAGATCAAAAAACTGGTATCAGAATTCTTAATAGTCGCCTAGAGGTCAAAGAAGGACAGGAAGTAGAAATTGCAACAATTTTTATTCCAATAGAAGCTGAAGAAGTTCTATTGACAAAAATTGAGCAATATGGTCAATCTCTTGAAGGTGAAAAACTGAAGAATGCAAATTTAGTCAATAGTATTGAGCAGATAAAACGAGATGATCTCAATTCTTATTGGCAGGATGATTCTCTATTAATTCCTGATATTGGAGAGTTTGTTTGGTGCGAGGTTTGGTTAAAAGCAGATGAAATTGTAAAAGAAAAAGTATTAAAGAATTTCACAGAAATTTGTAAGAAAAATAAAATTGATTTCAATGTTGAACAGTCTTTAACCTTTCCAGATCGGATCGTTGTACTTATTAAATCAGACAAATCAGCCTTAGAGACGTTAATTAAAACTACTGACCTAGTAGCAGAATTTAGGAGAGCAAAAGAAACTGCAAAATATTGGATAAACCTAAATCGAAAAGAACAAGCTGAATGGATTGATGATTTACAAAAAAGATTATCAGTTGATAAATCATCCAATGTATCAATTTTGATTTTGGATACGGGTGCAAATTGGGGACATCCTCTTCTCAGTGATATTTTGAATGAGCATGATTGTTTTACGGTGAATGAAAGCTGGGGGACTAATGATTCTGCAGGGCACGGGACGTTAATGTGTGGGATTGCTGGATATGGTGAACTTGAAAAAGCGCTTCTTAGTAAGCAGATGGTAAGGATCTTTCACTCTCTGGAGTCTTCAAAGATTCTTCCTCATGCAGGAAATGACAACGATCCCCTACTCTATGGATATCAAACACAACAAGGAATAAGCCGCACGGAAATTAAATCACCAAATAAAACTCGCATTCTTTGCATGGCAGTTTCCTCCTTTGATGGAAGAGATCGTGGTAAGCCTTCTTCTTGGTCAGGAGAAATTGATAAAGTAACTTCAGGGGCTGAGGATAATCTAAAAAGGCTGATGTTTATCTCTGCTGGAACAATTCAAGATCTGCAAGATTTGAAAAATTACCCTTCCTTTAACGAAACAGAAGAGATTCATGATCCTGGGCAATCTTGGAATGCATTAACCGTTGGTGCAATCACTCATAAGAATAGAATTGATGATGAGAAAAAATTTGAGTTGTTAGCTAATGTAGGAGAACTAAGTCCTTTTAGTTGTATGTCCCTAACCTGGGATAATAAATGGCCTATTAAGCCTGAAATAGTCTTTGAAGGAGGAAATGCCGCAAAAGATTCAGATGGTTTTGTTGCTGATTTATATGAATTATCAATTCTTTCTACTGACCATGATTTTCAGCGTGGAAAGTATTTTACTTCTACTCAAGGAACAAGTCCGGCTTCGGCATATGCTTCGTGGATGGCTGCTCAAATACAAGTGAAATATCCTAATGCTTGGCCTGAAACCATTAGAGCCTTAATGGTTCATTCTGCTGAATGGCCAGACAAAATTAAAAAGCAATTTCAAATAAATGAAAACAAGAAAAGTGATCTTGCGAAACTACTAAGAATTTGTGGTTATGGTGAGCCAAATTTAGATAAAGCCACTTCCTGCATGGAAAGCCAACTAACTTTGGTTTCTGAGCAGACAATTCAACCATATAAAAAAGAGAATGGATTAGTTAGTTTAAATGAAATGCATCTGCATGAGCTGCCTTGGCCTAAAGATGAACTTTTGAAACTTGGCGAGAAGAGTGTAAAGTTAAAAGTTACATTATCATATTTTGTAGAACCATCTCCAGGAGAAAGAGGTTGGAAAGACAAGTATAGATATGCATCATTTGGTTTAAGATTTGCCCTGAAACAACCAGGAGATAATGACAATGATGGATTTGTAAAAAGAGTTAACCGATTTTTTGAAAGAGAAGATGATGAATCTACATCAGAAAATTGGACAATAGGGAAAAAGGCAAGAGATAAAGGTTCTATTCATTCGGATTTTTGGATTGGCAGTGCCGCAGATCTATCTGATTGTGATGTAATTGCAGTATTTCCTGTTGGTGGATGGTGGAAAGATCGAATTAAGGAAAATAAGTGTGATAAACAAGCAAGATATTCATTAATAGTTTCATTAGAGTGTTTAGAAGATGTTGAGATTGATATTTATACTCCTGTCATTAACAAAATCAAACTACCAATTGAAGTGATAATTTAAGTAGTTTGAATTAATTTGAACTCAACTAATTAACTTTGAGCTTACAGATTTAACAAAGTTCTAAGATAGTCATAACTTCAAAATGGTTTTCTGGTGAGTAGTTGGCGGTATAGTGTTTCCTGTAGTCCCAAATTACTCAACAGGGAGAAATACAACTATGAAGAATACTGGTAATTTACATTTGAGTTTGATAATGGCCTCTTTGACAAGTATTGGTCTAGGCGGAACTTTACCCGATCAATTTTATGATGAGGAAATTTCCCCTCCCCAAGCTGAAATAAAAAAAGTGAGTAATAAACAAATTGAAAAATCTAATTTCCGCATCAGTAAGGCTGAAAATAAAACTGTGAATAAATTTCTGAGAAAGAAATCTCAGGTGGAAATATAAACAATTGACTTTTAGCGGTTAGAGCTGTCCATGATTGTGCTCAGCCTCTTATGCCGTTTTACAAAGTATCATCTACTCTCAGAGCTTCATTTGCTTCTTGTAATACTTTTGAAGAAATTGATATTTTCATTGAGGGCTTGAAAAGAGTTATTTGTATGCTGAAGTAATCTTCTAAGCCAATTCTTTTTTTGTTATTTGTTAATCAACATCAGAACTATCTGCACTGGCTTCAACATCTGGATTGTTAAGCAAAGTTGGAGGCTTGGAATATATTTTAGGTGCTGGGCTTTGCTGCTCTCCACTTGATGCCTCAGCAGGCTTATTAGTTGCAAAATCTTCTAATTTCGGAGGCTTAGGCAAATTGTTTTTTGCATTATTAGCTTCAATTTCTTCTTCCGTAAATGGCTGTTCTATTTGTTCAGCAATTTCCTCTTCTACCTTTTGACTGGCTTTTTCGTTTGTTTTTTCTTTTTGGCTAACTTCTGTAATCTTTTCTGTAATATCGTATTTTTTAATTTCCTTTTCAATTTCTTCTTCCGTAAAACCTTCCGCTTTCAATAAACTTTTTAATTCTTTGATGATTTTTTTGTATTCATCAAGATAGTCACTGAGATTATAAAGATAAGCTTTCCCATAATTGTCCAAGGCTTTTTTGAGATCGGGTATACCTTGATGACGCTTGTAATAAAGCTTGGCTAAATTCACATAGCTATGACCAATTGGATAGACTTGAAGAGAGCTTTCCAGGGCAGAAATTGCTTTAGTTAAGTCTTCACTTTTAGTATAATCACGCGCTTGCAAATTATAGGTTCTAGCCAATTCGATTTTACGATGATTAATTGATGATTTAGATTCACCGGTTTTCTGAGATAGAATCAGGCCTTTTGCAAGATATAAAGAAGCTCTAGCTAAATTGTTTTTGACTAAAGATTTACGACCCTCAAAGGTATAAATATCTGCCAGCTCTCTGAGACATCTTCGACATCTACGCCCAGGAATTGCCTCAAGTAAAGGAATTGCTTCATATCCTCGATCCTGATTGCGCAATTCTTCAGAAAGGCTAAGTACAACTTTTGGCAAATATGAATTTTTGTGATCTGCTCTTAAGACAGTTTTGATAATGGAAATGGCTTCCTGTTCTTTATTTAGTGAAAGATAAGTTTGAGCCAGTCGCAGCTTCAAATCAGTACGCCAAGGCATAACCGACAAAAGCCTATTTATTTGAGATTCTGCTTTAGCTGATTGCTGACTGTAAATGAGTCGATCAATGGAGGCAAGTGTGATTATGTCAGTTAATGCATATGAAAGTACTATTCCTAAAATTGAAAGTATAAGTAAATTTCTTTTTTCCTGAGCCGAAAAATTCTCGGCAAATGCAGATAAGCTCAAAGAGAGTGTATTCAGTACTTCACCAAAATCTTTGGTTTTGATTGCAAATATTAATTGTCCCCAAGAAGATATTAGCCAATCCCAGAGTTTCTCAAACAGGCCTTGAGAAGGACGAGGTGTAGAATAATAATCTTGATTGGGATAATTCACTTTTTTATTTAATTTGAGTTAATTACTACCGTGACTTGAAAATTATTGATAATTAAATTCAAATCTTCTGTTTATTTGGAATATCCGAGTGTATGTAAGTGAAACAAGTTTTAATAGAATTATGTATAAGTTAGACGGCAAGATGAATTATTTGTTCTGATCTTGCTTTTAATGAAATCTCGGAAGCTTGATCGAGTAAGTTATTCAAAGAAAAGGTTAAACAAAGTCTACCTTCTTGATTTCCTTAAAGAACCTTTTGATTTTATCAGGATCTTTTTTCCCTGGCTGACTTTCCAGTGAACTACATAAATCAATAGATTTTGGATTTAATTCATGGATTATTGTTTTGATATTTTCTGCATCAATAGCTCCCGCTAGAATCACAGGCAGCATGGTTTCGTTTCTTATTGAATTGAATGTTTCAAATGGCACTTTTTGTTTACCAGGACCATCAATAAGCAAAGCCTGTAACAAATCTCCTGGCAATAATTTAATTACTTGAGTCAATTCTGTGACATCACTAGATTGAATTCTAATTGCCCTAATAATTGGAATATTGATTAACCTAGCAAGTTCTTGAATATAATCATTATTCTCTATATGTCCGTGAAGTTGAACAGCGGAAAGATGACATTGATTTGCAATTTGCGCAACTTGTTGAGGAGGCAGGTCTACAAAAACTCCAATGCGCTCACAAAAAGGAGGTAAAGCCCTAGTAATTTTGGCGCAAGTATCAGAACTAATATATCTTGGACTTTCGCTTGCAAAAATAAAACCTAAAGCATCTGCACCATGTTCATAACAAATTAAGGCATCATCCAGATTAGTTATTCCGCAAATTTTGACTCTCATGAATTTATTAAATTTTAGAATTTATTATTCTTCCAAAACACCTAAATAGTCGAGCTCTCTGTAACGCTCTGCGAAATCCAGGCCATAACCAATTACAAATTTATCTTCGATTTCAAATCCAAAAAAATCAGGCTTTATATCAACTAATCTACGTGAAGGCTTATTTAAAAAACTAACTAAATTCAAGCTTGCTGGCTCAAATTGATCTATTAAATACTTCTTGAGGAAAGTTGCAGTTTTGCCAGTGTCAACAATATCTTCGATAATCACAATATGACGACCTCTGATATTAGGAAGGGCCAAGTCGGGAGTGCTGATCACACCGCTAGATTCAGTACTATCACCATAACTGCAAAGTCTGACAAATTCGAGTTGAACCGGCAAATCCAAAGCCCTAATCAAATCAGCCGTGAATATAGCGGCACCTTTCAAAACGCCAATAACAACAATACTCTTTTGATTATCTTTCAACTCGGCGAATTTACTGGAATAGCCAACCGAAGAATAATATTGATTTATTTCCGAAGCTAAAACCTTAATGCGCGCTTGAATTTGTGCCGACGAAATGAAAATGGCTGGTTCAGCTTGAACAGATATTTGAGTATCGATCTGAGTATTAATTTCTGTATTTTGCTGAGTGGAGATATTCACTGTTGTATTTAGAAATATTGGGTTGTAAAGCTAAAGTATTGAGATTGCAAAGAAGCTTATAAACTCTTGGCTTTTTCAATTACTTCTTCAATAGAGCCAACCATATAAAAAGCTTGTTCTGGCAATTTATCATGCTTTCCTTCAACAATTTCCTTGAAGGCTCTAACGGTGTCAGCTAGTTTTACATATTTGCCCTTAATGCCGGTAAATACTTCAGCCACGTGGAAAGGCTGACTGAGGAATTTTTGAATACGGCGAGCACGGTTTACCAAAATCTTATCGTCTTCAGAAAGTTCTTCCATTCCCAAAATCGCAATAATGTCTTGAAGCTCTTTGTATCGCTGAAGGATAGACTGAACTGAACGGGCAACATTGTAATGTTCTTCACCAACTACGCTAGCCTTGAGAGACGTAGAAGTAGAAGCCAAAGGATCAACGGCTGGATAAATTCCAAGTTCAGCGATTTGACGGCTCAAAACGGTGGTTGCATCTAAGTGTCCAAACACAGTTGCTGGAGCTGGATCGGTTAAATCATCGGCTGGCACATAAACTGCTTGAATGGAAGTAACTGAGCCTTTGAGTGTTGAAGTAATTCTTTCTTGCAAATCACCCATTTCGCTAGCAAGTGTTGGTTGATATCCTACCGCTGATGGCATACGTCCAAGCAAAGTCGAAACCTCCGAACCAGCTTGACTGAAACGGAAAATATTATCAACAAACAATAAAACGTCTTTACTTTGCTCGTCGCGGAAATATTCAGCCATGGTTAGAGCTGAAAGACCTACTCTCATTCTAGCTCCTGGTGGTTCATTCATTTGTCCATAAACTAGAGCCACATTTGGCAAAACACCAGAGTCTTTCATTTCATGATAAAGGTCATTTCCTTCACGAGTACGTTCGCCTACTCCACCAAAAACAGAAATACCAGCATGAGCTTTTGCCACGTTATTGATTAATTCCATGATGATAACGGTTTTACCAACACCAGCACCACCAAAAAGACCAACTTTCCCACCTTTGGTATATGGCTCCAAGAGGTCAATAACCTTAATCCCTGTTTCAAAAATCTCAACATTGGTGTTTTGCTCAGCCAGCTTGGGAGCTTTGCGGTGAATAGACCAGCGAGGATTATCAGCGGAAATAGCATCTCCATTATCTACAGGCTCACCTAATACATTAAAAATACGGCCTAAAGTCTTTTCGCCAACCGGGACGCTAATTGGTTGACCATTTGAATAAGCTTTCATTCCACGACTTAGACCTTCAGTTCCGCTCATTGCAACTGCCCTAACGCTATTGTCGCCAAGCATTTGTTGAATCTCGGCTACTAAGTGGATTTTTTGTCCGCTTGAATTGGTGTCTTCGACAGTAATAGCAGAATAAATAGGAGGCAAAGCATCATTGAATTGAACGTCTATAACAGGACCAACTACTCTGAGAACTTGTCCAATTAATTGAGCGGCTGTATCTTTCTCTTGGGTTGCAGTTGTCATAACTAAATTGTTTTGTAGATTTTTTTGAAGTAAATTTGAAATTTTGTCATTTAAAGATTAAGAGATTATACCGAACTAGTTCTCTTCATTGACATGTTTATTCGATTTCAAGAGTTCACCGTAAAATCAAAAGTCAATTACAGAAAGTGAATTACAATTTAAAAACTCAAATTGTGGAAATTACCGATTGCTTCAAAGCGGCTTTCAAATAATCAAACCTATTTATAAAAATGTCTGAAATAAACTCATCAAAAACGAAATCATTAAAATCTAAGAAAAAACTTCCAGTAACGGTTTTATCAGGCTTTTTGGGAGCAGGTAAAACTACTTTGCTCAATTACATACTCAATAACCGTGAAGGTAAAAAAGTAGCCGTCATAGTCAATGATATGAGTGAAGTCAATATAGATGCTTCATTGGTGAGGGAAGGAGGAAGCTCTCTCAGCCGCACAGAAGAAAAATTGGTTGAGATGAGTAATGGTTGTATATGCTGCACTCTCAGGGAAGACTTGCTCAAAGAAGTAGCTGAAATGGCAAAATCAGGGAAATTTGATTATTTGTTGATTGAGTCAACAGGTATCTCTGAGCCTATGCCAGTTGCCCAGACTTTCACTTTTGAGGATGAAGACGGAAAGAGCTTATCCGATTTTGCCGCTCTAGATACGATGGTTACGGTTGTTGACGCTGTGAATTTTCTAAAAGACTTTGATAGTCAAGATCTGTTACTCGATCGAAAGCAGTCATTAGATGAAGAAGATGAGCGTTCAGTAGTTGATTTGCTTACCGATCAAATTGAGTTTTGCGATGTAATTGTGATTAGCAAATCTGATTTAGTAAGTGCTGAAGATTTAAATAGGCTCAAAAGTATTTTGCAGACACTTAATCCAAAAGCAGAAATCATTGAGTCGAAATTTGGCAAAGTAGACTTAGACAAAGTTTTGAATACTGGATTGTTTGACTTCGATGAAGCTTCAATGGCTCCAGGCTGGGTGCAAGAACTAGAAGGCAATCACATCTCCGAAATAGAAGAATATGGAATTTCTAGTTTCGTTTATAGAGAAAGAAGGCCTTTTCATCCTGCTAGATTATCTGATTTCATTAAGAAAGAAAAAAAAGGTCTTTTACGTGCCAAAGGTTATTTTTGGTTAGCTACGCGTATGAGCTTTGCAGGTAATTGGTCAGTAGCAGGAGCATCCGATCGCATTGAAATGGCAGGTGCTTGGTGGATTAGCATGGATAAGTCAGTTTGGCCTGAAGAAAAAGAATATTTGGAAATGATTGAATCAAATTGGCTTGAACCATTTGGAGATCGTCGACAGGAAATAGTTTTTATAGGAATCAAAATGAATAAAGAATGGATTATTCAAGAACTTAACAATTGTTTATTAACCGATCAAGAAATGTCTTTGGGTGAAGAAGAGTGGGCTAAATTTCCAGATCCATTTCCTGAATGGCCATCAATTGAGCAAGAAGACGAGTGATATTTACTAAATTGTTGATTTCTCCACGCCATTCTTTCTGTTGAATAAAAGCTTCCTATGTAAGCTCAATAAATACTAGCTGAAATAAGTTTCACGCTAGTTGGAAGAGAATTTTTAAGATTGATTAGATATTAAGAGAAATTCATTCTGAAAAAATATTTAATTTGAGTTTTATATATGGCTGATATAAAGGTAGTTTATGTGAATTTTAGTTACTATGATTCAATGATAAAAAAAGCACCTGCAAATCCTAATCAAGCTCAAAAAATCAAAAAGGCTGCAAACTTATCCAACAAGCCATTGATTGAGGCTATATGTGAAATTCAATGGCAGTTTGATGGTCAACCTCTTAAACATGGATCATATACTGGATTTGAGACTATTCCTCCAATTGATCCATGCCATAGAATGACTTTAGGTCTTTTCTATAACCAATTAAAAGATGATTATCCATATCATGAAGCTTTACCCACTGCAATGCTCCCTGATGAAATGCTTGGAAGAACTGTACAACACAGATTTAGAGTAAAAAAAGATAAATGGCCATTAGTTCAAATAGGCCCAGGGGTTTTATCTATCAATGATACTGAAACATATAAGTGGGACGATTTTAAGAAACGAGCTGTTTCTGCAGTAGACAATTTATTTCAAGCTCATCCAGAAGCAGATAAAATTACTGTAACTTCATTATCCTTAAGATATGTGAATGCTATTAAAATGGATTATTTAAAGGAAGATATTTATGCTTTTCTTAAGACAAAGATGGGTATTACTCTAGATCTTCCAACGCAGCTTTTTCATGAAGTTAATGGTGCAGAAATTTCACCGTTTCCTGTATCTTTTACATGGCAATCATCTTATAGGAGCAATACTCCAGAAGGTAATGTGACGGTTGGATTTGCTACTGGGCAAAAAGATGGTACAGATCCAGCAATAATATGGGAAATTCAAGTTCAGTCTCTCCAAAGTCAAATACCTAATAAGACAAATAAGGATTTTGGGAAATGGATTGATTCGGCGCATAATATTACTGATGATTGGTTCTTTAAACTTATTCAAGGTGACCTCTACGAAGTATTTCAATAATGAGCAATACAATATTAAACACCAATCATAAGCAAAACAGTCTTACCAGCTCGCTAGTGACATATGGTAGTGGCCGCAACCTATCGAGCAACTCAACTGTGACAGCAGGGGTAATTTCATCAGCCATGGCTTTAACGTTGCTGCTATCTAGTGTTACAAATCTAAAGCAAGATCCATTTGTAAAAAACAAATATCAAGACACTTCAACAGCTCTAGACACTCACATCAAATCAAAAAAAAACCTTTCAATTCTAGAAGCTAGGCAATTAATTCTTGCTGAAATGAAAAAAGCTGAAGAAGAAAGAAGATATTTGAGCTACAAAGAATACGAAGATATTTTCTTCACAGATGAGAGTTAGAGCTGAATGATATACGAATCTGTCTCAGTAGAAGAGCCAATCAAAAGGGGAGACATTTTTGTAAATATTCCCAAGCCTCGCATTGACTCATTTGATTCTATGTATTCTATTAATGCTCATGATGGAACGACTAATAAGCATAGCTGGGAAGAATGTTCAGGATCAAGCGTATTACTTCTGCCGGTTGAGGCTGTATCAGGAATTGTAATCTCTCAAAATTGTGATGCCTCTAGAGACAAAGATATTAGCCTGTGTCAAATAAGACAGTGGAGTGAGGTTATAAAGGAGCCTTTTCCTGTGACTCTTAAAAAAGCGGTTTCAATTATTAAAGAAGTTGATAGAAAAAGACCTAAAATTTTTTATCTTCCTAAAAGTACTCTTTTCGGATTTTCTGAGCAAAAGCTTGTTGATTTCCAAACAATTTTTAGCCTACCAAGAAATCAGCTCTTAAATCATAGAAGACTTCGTGTTGGAAAATTAAATGATTATGCTAGTGAACATTTCCGAGAAAAAATCTCTTATTTCTTTTATCGGCATGCTTACGATGAATGGTATTGCTTGAACAAAGAAGAGCTTGAAGAATACAAAAAAGATTGTCCAGATGTAAAAGGATTTGCTTGGCAAATAGACACTCAAATTCAATAGTGAAATAAGACTAACAGAATATCTGAAAATACCTAATTGGAGGTTTACTAAAAACTCTCAATTTGTTGTAGTTAGCGAAATACTGGAAACGCTCTCAACGCCTTGATCAAGTTCATCTGCTCCGCAACTACGGCTTTTGCCTCTCTTCTTTGCTAAATACAAAGCCTTATCAGCCAGTTCAATCAAATGCTCACCTTCCAGTTTCTCGGGCGGAGCCCCAGCCACCCCAATACTGGCACTCAAATTACCGGCAATTGGGTGTATAGTTGCCAAAATTTCTTCGGCTAATCTTTGCCCCAATAGCTTTGCTCCATCATAAGAGGTCTCTGGCAGGATAACACCAAATTCATCTCCACCAAAGCGAGCAATAATGTCAATTTGCCTAAGTGACTGTCTCAATCGGCTTCCCAATAGCTTAATCATTTCATCGCCAAGTATGTGACCATAAGTATCATTAACTTTCTTGAGAAAATCGAGATCAATCATCATAACGGATAATTCAGAGTTACTTCTTCGAGCTCTCTCAACTTCTTGATGAAGATTTTCATGAAAAGAAGCTTTATTGTATAAGCCCGTCAGAGAATCAGTTTTGGCTTGCTGTTGTATGTGGCGATACATTTCAGCATGCGTCATAGCAATAGTTGCTTCATCAGCAACCTGTCTGATAAATTCCAGATCATGTTTTTGAAAATGTCTCTCTCTCTGGCATTGATGAAAACACAAACTACCAAGCACAACACCTTTATAGAGAAGCGGAACGCCTAAAAATGTTTTGAGTTCTACTGCTTCTGCCAAGCTTGCAACTAGCCCGTCTGGATCTTGAATTTTGGAGACATCTGGCAAATAAAGCATGCTGGATTCAGAATCCGGAAAAAGCTCATCTTCATTGGCTGAGGCGGCTTTTTCAAATTGCCGATATAGACTTTTCATCCACTCGGTTTCAAAATCAAAAATAATATCTGCAGCTTTGACTAGGCCAGGCTGAGTGAATTCTTGTTCGGTCGCTAATACTTTTCCTGGAATATTAGTGTCGTATCGTCTAATAAAACATCTACTTATTCCAAGTGTTTCACCGAGATCTCTTGCGGTTGTTGCCAATACATCTGATAAATCTAAGCTGCCACGAATAGAAACGGTTATTTTGTGAAGTAAATCAATTCGGCGTTTTACATCAAAACCATATTCTAGTGATTCACGCCATTCCAGAGAGATTTTTACGTGATCCGTAATTGTGCAGAGCAGCATTTTTTGTTCTTCATTAAGGCTTTGAAAAGGAATTTCTACATATAGAAAATGCTCATCATTAACATCAAAAATACAGCCTTTTTCTGCTAAATCAATACGATTAGTCAACTTTGATAGTCCAATTGCCTGACTTGAACTAGCCATAATTTGATAAGAATCTTTGTATTGCTTATCTAGAGTCCAAATCTGCACTAATGGCCTGGAATCGAATAAAAGCGAAATATCCCGAACAATTACTTTCCAAAGATCTTTGTAGACAATGGACCATTGTTCCCTGTTCAAGTTCTTTGTAAGGGAAAAAAGCTGAATGATTTCAGATAAAAGCCTAAGAGGTTCTCTTTGTTTAAAGATCTGCATGACCAAATTATGCCCAAAAAACAAGTATGCCACTCTCATCTAAGAGACAAAAATATTATTCAAATTGAAGAGCTAAGTTAGCTTCTTTTCTCGCATTGACCTTATTCTCTGCTTTGCGAGTTTGGAAAAATTCTTTATTACAAGTTACACTTTTCTTTATCCATAGGCTAATTGAATAAGTCCTCAGCTGAAGCAATTAGTCAATCTTTATTGTCACTTACTCAAATTAGTAATCAAAATTATGTTTCCATTTTTAGTAATTCTCTTAGTTTTGGTTTTTGTCTTTGGTTTTACTTGCATCAAAATTGTCAGCGAACAACAAGTTGTAATTATTGAAACTTTAGGAAAATACAATCGAACACTTGTAAGCGGCCTAAACTTTATTATTCCTTTTATTGATCTTCCTAGAACTGTGATTTGGAGAGATGTAAGCGGTAATTATCGCTATATTCAAAATATTGATTTGAGAGAAGCTGTTTTTGATTTTCCTAGTCAGAGGGTTATTACCAGAGACAATGTGGTTTTAGAAATTAACGCCATTATTTATTTTCAAATCACCGATCCCGCAAAGGCTGTTTATGAAATTGCTAATTTGCCTGAAGCGATTGAAAAGCTCACTCAGACGAGTTTGAGAAATGTAATTGGGAATTTAGATTTAGATGGAACTTTAACCAGCCGTGATCACATAAATACTCAGCTGCGAGAAGTTCTCGATGAGGCCAGTCATAAATGGGGCGTCAAGGTCAATCGAGTTGAAATTCAAGACATTATTCCTCCGCAAGATATTAGAAATGCGATGGAAAAACAAATGCGTGCTGAAAGAGACAAGAGAGCCACCATCCTTGAGGCTGAAGCACAAAAAATCGGTGCAGTACTTAAAGCAGAAGGAGCGCGCGATGCAGAAATTGCAAGAGCGGAAGGAGATAAGAGGGCAAAGATTCTTGACGCAGAGGGAGTCGCCGAAGCTCGTTTGACTATTGCGAGGGCCGAATCAGAATCCATTAAAGTTGTTGCAGATTCATCTCACAGCGCTGAGTCAGCCTTGAGCTATTTGATTGCATTAAAATACATCGAGGCTTTTGGCAAAATGTCGCAGAGCCAAGGCAATACGGTGTTTTTACCTTATGAGTCTAGTGCACTTATGGGATCACTTGGTGCGGCAAAAGAATTGCTACTCAAAATGAATAGAACCGTCAAATAAGCCCATTTGCAAATCTATAATCTAATTGACCGAGATCGAGTTTCTTTATTAGCTTTGATTTCAGCCTGTATATTTCTTCAATTCAAAATGCTTATGGGTGAATAATTAAATTTTTATCGAGAAATAGCTTTTAAGGGATTATTTGATCTAACATTTGCGATTGAAAAATTACTTAACAGTATATATATGTCCGTCAAAAAATCAGAAAATACAAATAAGAAGCAACAACTCAAAGGAATTTTTCTTGCTTCTTTTATTTCAGCAACAACTGCTTTCCTTATTTACTTTTTAAACCAATTTGGTCTTAGATAAGTTACTAATTTCAGGCAAAGGTTATGCTGAGATTTGATTCAAAAAACAATTCACTCAGCTCACGCTCTAATAAAGCCAAATAAGCTTAATTCTTTTTGGTTATCTTTATTCATAGAATTCAATAAGTCACTTTTATCAGTTTTGAACTCTTCTCATTCTTTTTAAGGTAGTTTTCAAGGCTTTTTTGTTTCATCTACCTGAGTATTTAAATTGATTGAAATCTTTTCGGAATAAGTCTTTCTTTTAAACGATGTCGTTTTTCTAATTGGCTTAGCCTTCGCTTCACAGCTTTTACAGGAAGGGAATGATTTAATAGCCCCGACACTTACTGAATGAAAGCCTAGTAACAGACTTAAGAGCACAAAATAAATTGCTTTCATTTTTATTTCTTCCTCTCATAATAAGCAGTCATGCTGGCCTTTTTTATGACATGCTGATTGAGATAATAGCCAACCATGGCACCTGAAGCATCGGCATTTAAAGGAAGCTTATCGATATTTAATGCCCAAACTGTAAAAATATAGCGATGAGCTTTATTACCTACAGGCGGACAAGCCCCTCCATAATCTGCTTTACCATAATCAGTTCTAGTGTAAATTGTGTCTAGGCCTAATTCATTTGCTTTTGATGAATTACCTGAGTCAGCTGGAATAGATTTGAGATCAATAGGCAAATTAATTATCAGCCAATGCCACCACCCACTTCCAGTAGGTGCATCTGGGTCATACATTGTAATTGCTAAGCTTTTGGTGGATCGAGGAGGTTTAGTCCAGCTCAGTTCGGGAGCTTTATTTTCTCCATTGCATCCAAAATCATTGAATACCTGGGCTAGAGGAAGTATTTCTCCATTTTTAAAATTAGAACTGCTGAGAATAAAATCATTTTCTTTAGCAGTACAAATATTTGCAAGAAATAAAGAAAGCAAGAAAATGGAAATGAATAATTTATTTGGAAAATTTTGAAACATAAAGTTGTCGCCTTTTTCGCAGTCTCTAATAAAGGAATTTGATGAAGGGCATTGAATAAATGAGAAATCAAACTTAATTATGATTATTTTAAGCTAATTAAAAGCAAAGCCTTATCAGAGCTCAAAACTTTTACACTTATCAAAATTTAAATCAACATCTTGCAGCACTTGACTGCCCTAGAGATGAAGTGAGAGTTGAATTATTCCTTCTCCAGCTTTCATGCTTTTTGTCCAAGGCTTTTAATACCCAGTCAAATTACGGAGAGAAAAATAAACCAATGCCCTTTTTTCGTTCTAATACAAGCTGCTGATTCCAAAGGGTAATCAAGGAAGAAAAACCCTCACATTTGAATTGTATTTTGAGATGAAATTTGGCTACTGATGGGGCAGACGACGGGATTCGAACCCGCGAAAACCGGAACCACAATCCGGGGCCTTAACCACTAGGCAACGTCTGCCAAATGATGGAATTTTACCAGATTAGGGCCTTCTCTTGTTGACACTCGGGCATATCAATTTTGCAGACCTTCAACAAAGGATTATGGGTAGAGGAAGCCCTAGGGAAGAAGATGATATCAACTGACGACTTACAAATAGATTTATCTTTTTGGAGCAAAGAAGATGAAAATAGATTAAGAACCCTGAAATTGCTCTTATCTGGATACAGTAATAATTGTATTGCGGCAGAATTAAATTTCTCGCTCAAAAATATTGAATCAATTATTGCGAAATTATTCAGACGTTGCGGCATTATAACCAGAGGTTCTTTTTCACAACTGATAAACCCCAGAGCTAAGCTATTATCCAATGGGCTTTGCAAAGATTGGGTGCGTTATTCAGTTGATGATGTGGTGAGAAATCGAGAACTGCTCGCTCGCAATCAGTTTTTAACTCTTATACTTTGCGCAGCTGGCTGTTCAAATAAAGCCATTGCTGAGTTCTTGTGTATTTCTTCCAAAACAGTTGAAAGCAGATTAAATTCGCTTTTCAATTTATTTGGAGTGAATTCTCAAACTGATAAGCAAGTTAATCCAAGAATTAGATTAATTGTTTCTGCTATTAAGCAAAAAGTTTTGACTCCATATGCAATTAAAGTTGCTTCTGAGGTTCTTAATCCAGAAAACTGGGCCGAATTGGTAAAAGATCGAGAACAAGTTAAAGAAACTTTCTTGAGGCTCCAATTCGAGCAGATAAAGCCATATATGTTGCAACCAGATTCTGCGATTGGTTCTCTTGCCGAGAAATTACCAGTTCCAGGACAAGGCTCTTCTTCACAAGTTCTATCTCATAGTGGTTATACTCCAGCTCAAAAAACAGCCACTTACCAACAGGGTCAATCGGTTGCTCCTCAAGCCTATCCACCTTATGGCGAACCCAAGCCAAATTATCCTTATGGTTCTGGCGGTGGACAATCTGCAAAACCAAGTAATGCACCAAACACTTCTAATGATTGGAATTAAGTAATTGCGATAAGCCTTGAAAAAGGACTTTGGTAAAAAAGATTGCAATCCGTAAGCTCCCCCAAGTTGAATTAAGCTCGGTGGGGGCTTTTGGTTTGTCTAACTTTCAAACAAGCAGCTTGAATTAATTGAGACTTTTGTGTTAATTCTTTGGCCTGATATTTCTATATCTCAAGAATCAAAAGATTTATTTTCAACCAACAATTTCACCAATATTGCTTTTTGCATATGCAGCCTATTTTCAGCTTGATCAAAAATAAGTTTTTTGTTTTTGTCGAAGATTTCTTGACTGATTTCTTCTTCTTTGTGAGCTGGTAAACAATGCAAAACAGGAATAGATTTTCCATTTAGTAAATTTGCATTAATTTGATAATTTTGAAAAATGTTTTTGCTTTTTTGTTTGCCTTCATCTCCCATGCTCACCCAAACATCAGTATAAAGAATATCCGCTTCAAGTACAGCTTTTGGATCATTTGTAATATTTGGCGCTAAAGTTCCATTTTGTTTTGCCAGCTGAGATGCTCTATTAACAGTATCTTTATTTGGCTCGGTTCCAGTCGGTGTTATGGCCGTGAATTCTAGGCCTGCAATTGCAGAAGCCAGCATTAAACTTACACAGACATTGTTTCCATCACCAATATACGCCAATTTAACTCCTTTCAGCCTGTTGAATTGTTCATAAATGGTGAGCAAATCAGATAATGCTTGGCAAGGATGTTCCTCATCAGTCAAAGCATTAATAATTGGAATAGTTGAATGCTTGGCTAAATCGATTAATCCTTTGTGATCGTGCGAACGCACAATTAAAACTGATAAATAACGTGAAAGCACATTAGCGACATCTTCATAGCTTTCTCTCACGCCAAGACCAACTTCATCATTTCGAATAAATAAACTATGAGCTCCCAATTCCAATAAACCAATTTCGAAACTCAATCTAGTTCTCAGGCTTGGTTTTGTAGTTAGCAGTCCTCCGGTTAAGCCCGTTAATGACTTTTGATGAGTTTTGCGATTGGCTTTCAAATTTGCTGCCAATTCAACCAATTCAATAATTTGAGCTTGATTTAAATTGGCAATAGAAATTAAATCTTTGGGAAAAGAATTCATGATGTTTTTATCTTTGCTTAATTGAGATTTGATTAGATTTTTGGCTAGCTCTTAATATGAAAGTTTTTCTTTGTCACTAATTTTTTATTTCGACAAGTTTTTTCAGCCTAATCTAATTTGATAAGTGATTAAATATAGATCAATCAAAGTCTGTTTCCCAAATGTTTAGTTATTTCGTGAATATTTCAGAAAGTACTTTTTATTTTATTTCAGCAATTGTAATTTCAATAATTATTGGTTACCTGGCTGGATCAATCCCAACTGGTTATTTGGTGGGACAAGCTCATGGAGTTGATTTAACCAAAGAGGGAAGTGGAAGTACTGGTGCCACAAATGTACTTAGATTTTTAGGCAAAAAAGCTGCGGCAACTGTTTTTGCGATTGACTTTTTCAAAGGAGTTTTTGCGCCATTACTTGCAGTTTTTTTAGTGAATTTAATTGTGAATACAATCGATTCAATGCATTTGAATATATTTAAATCATCACAAGACAGTTTAAATGTTCTTTCTTCATCTTCCTCCGTTTCAATGTCAGTGCTTATTGATAGCCTAGATAAACATTCTTCTTTAACTGGATTCTTGTTAGTCATTGCTTGTTTGAGCTCATTAATTGGACACTCAAAATCAATTTGGATTGGATGGAAGGGAGGCAAAGCAGCTGCAACTGGACTAGGCACACTCTATGCACTTGATTGGAGAGTTGGTTTGGGTGTGACGATTATTTGGCTTTCTACTTTGTATATCGGAAAAATTTCTTCTTTGGCTTCGCTTATTGCTACAAGCTGTTCACCAATTTTGATGTATTTCGTTAAAGTGCAATTCCTCAAGCAATTATTTAGCTCAGCTTGGATTTATATTGCTTATTGTTTAGTTGCCACAATTTATATTCTTATTCGTCATAAAGCCAATATAGAAAGACTGTTAAATGGAACTGAACCAAAAATCGGACAAGCTAAAGACAAAGATGCAAACTTAGATAAAACTTCCGCTGAAACTTCAAGTCTAATTAACTTCGAAGATCTCCATTCAACCATGAATTCAATTAAAAACTGAATATTAGATTATGCATACTAAGAAATTAGCTGATTCTCTACAAAAAGTTCAAACTCCTAAATGGATTCGCAGGCTTGCTTATTTACTAGTGATTTTTTCTTTTATTGGAATTTTAATGCTTGGCTTTGTGCCTTGGCAGCAAACCGTTGTTGGAACCGGGCAAGTAACTTCTTTTTCTCCGAATGATAGACCTCAACAAGTCGAATCACCAATAAAGGGTCAAATCATTAAATGGCATGTTCAAGAAGGTATGAAAGTCAAAGAGGGAGATTTAATTGTTGAACTGAAAGATTTAGAAAAAGAATTTTTGCCACCCGAAATTATTCAATTAACAGAAGCTTCAAAAACTTCTTTAACAGTCAATCGACAATCTTACATAGACAAAGCTAATTCAATTGAATCATCTATTCAAAGCCTGAGGCTAAATTTAAAAGAATCGGTGAGAGCAGCTCAGCAAAACGTAAATATTGCCAAGGGAGATTTGGAAACTGCTAAAATCAATTTAAAACGTGTGAATACCTTGTCTGGAAGAGGTTTAACTTCAACTCGAGAAAAAGAATTAACAATTCAGGCCGAAATAAAAGCAGCAGGAGACTTAAATAGAGCTGAAATTGAATTGGATCGAATTTCGAGTAAAACACTGGCTGATATTGCAAAACTGGAATCAGAAAAATCTTCAGCATTGGCTGATGCCTCCAAATCAACTGATGAATTAGCCAAAATTGACATCAAGCTCAGCACGGCAAAAGTAAGACAAGATATTAGTAAAGTTAGAGCTCCTAGAGATGGTATTGTGGTCAAACTTTTCAAAAGAGGCCCTGGAGAGACTTTTAAGGAAAATGAAAAGGTGGCCGTTATTACTCCGCTGACTATGGATCAAGCGGCTGAGGTGTTCGTTAGTGATGTAGATGCACCGCTCATCCATGAAGGCCAGCATGTTAGATTGCAATTTTCTGGATGGCCAGCCGTTCAATTCGCTGGCTTATCTAATGCCGTTAGACTTGGTACCTTTGGTGGAATAGTGGCGGTAGTTGATAATGTTGACTCTGGCAATGGAAAATACCGAGTTTTGATTGTGCCAGACAAAGACACTTGGCCCGCTCCTAGGTATTTACGTCCAGGAACGAGAGTGGCAGGTTGGATAATTTTGAATACTGTTAGTTTTGGTGCTGAATTGTGGCGTAGATTCAATCGCTTTCCAATTCCTTTCGATAAAATCGATAAACCCGTAGATGAAAATAAAGAAGGTTATTTCTTTGATTCAAAGGGCGAAGATACTGATGGCAAAAATAAGAATGTCGTCTTTGAGCGAAAAGTGAAATAACCTGAATCATTAAATAAATATTGCGAAATCCTCTATTAAAAGGGAACTTCTGAGAGTTAGTAAAATATTCACTAATAGAATCAAAAGCTCGAACAGAAATATTTTGTCTTTTCTCTTTAGGCAGAGTTGTTTTCATGATTTGATTCACTCTCAATTAATCACTTACTTAATCCGAAACTTGAATATTCGTAAGTTCCATTCAAACAACTCGTATAGGAAACTCTGATTCAAATTTCTATACTATGCAGCTCAAGCCTCTATCAAAGCGATGAGAATGTAAATTCCTGAAGCAACGTCTTGATTCTAATTAATTAATTCAAATTAAAAATATTTCAGAATAGATTCTTTATTTATTGTTTTACCTAATTTTCCTCAGCTATTTAGATTAAATTCCATTAAGCCTTGACTTGAAAGTGGTATTAAATTCTCAGTTAAAAGGTAAAAGGAATTTTCTCAAAATGACAATCAATCAAATCCAAGAAAACTCAACAGAACAATCTCAACAAACTGGAGAAGGACAACCACAAGTCCAATTCAAACAAGTAGAGACTAGATTATTAGGCCCACTTAGTTTATTAGTACAATCCAATACTGAAGACGGAACCCCAGCAAAGGGTCTAGATTTAATTCTCCCTGCTTTTACATGGGCGCTTGAAGTCAGACTGTTTTTGCCAGTGCCTCAAGAGCTATTGCTACCAAAAGCAACTGAAAGCTATCGCCGAGTTGATAATGATGTAGAAATGCTCATTTCATGCCCACCAAACATGAGACTATCAATTAGATTCCCAGATAGCTTCTACGAGAAATATGGTGATCATATTGAAAACAAGAGCAATTACAAAATTATGGCCTATGTTTTAGGTTACTTAGATCGTACCCCTTTTACTCCTCAGCAAGCAGCATTGGCTAGCCAACAAAGACAAGCTCAAGAGCAGGCTCAAGGACAAGATTCGCAACAAATTGATGATCAATCAAACGAAAACAATCAATAGGTTTTCAGAAAATAAATATTAGATTTAGCCATGGAGGAAATTTTCAAGCTCATTGATAGCTTTTCCTCAATGGCTAATTTTATTTTTTATCGGGGAGATCAAAACTTTGGTTTAATCTAAATGAATGAGTGATTTTCACTAACTTCTTATTTTGAACTTATTATCATCATTTATATCTTGTTTATCTGAATCCATAAGAGAGAAAAAGTACTCATTAATAATTGTTGCTTGATTGATTGCAAAGAGTTTTCTTGAATCTTTATCCAATCACAGTTCTATCAGATCATGGAGAGAAGGAGGCTTGCTTTGAGTAACTCTAGAGCAAAAGATCCTACAAGGCTTTTTGCATTAATAAGTCGATGATAAAAAGCTCGGACATCCTTTATCCGATCATAAGTACCTTCTTTTATTTCAAAATCTCACTCCAAACTTAATCTCGGATTTTGTTCAAGTGGAAATTCATTTATTAAAGCCTTCAAAACAATCTAATGTTTGCCTATATTTGATTTGAGATAGAGAGATGCCTGAGTGCTTTTCAATCGTGTAATTGTGGTAAGCAAGTGTACTTTAGGAATACTCATGAAAGTCTATATTGGAATAAAAGCTAAGTGCTGCCAATCTATTTTGTTTATAAAAATCAAAAAATAAAATTCAAGAAGCTGTTCTACTCTCTTTCTTGATGCTTCTCAGATCCGCTTTTTTCCTATATGCCAATATCTTGCTAACGTAAGCCTACATAGACAAAGCCTTGCCCTTTCAGTTGTATGAAGAGTTGAGGGAAATCCGGTCAAACTAAAGCTAATTCAGGACTACTTTTCTTGCCAGCTTTCAATTGCTTAATCATTTCAGGCAAAACCACACTGACATCGCCGACTATACCTTGATTTGCAAACTTAAATATTGGAGCGTCAGGGTCTTTGTTAATGGCAATAATCAAATTTGATTTGTCCATGCCTACTCTATGCTGAATAGCACCTGATATACCGCAAGCGATATAGACTTTCGATCTGACAGTTTTCCCAGTTTGTCCGATTTGATGCTGATAAGGAATCCAGCCTAAATCAACTACTTTACGGGAAGCACCAACGGCTGAATTCTCGAAGCAGGCTGCCAATTCTCTGATCAACTGAAACCCTTCGGCTGTTCCTACTCCAAAGCCGCCAGCGACTATTACTTCAGCTTCGCCTAAATTGACGGTTTGATTAATTTCTCGGACAATTTCAATAATCTCTACTTGCAATTCTTTGGCTGAAAGATTCACGGGTACTGGAATAATTTCACCTTTACGATTTGCATCATATTCAAGCGGAATCATTACGCCTGGTCTGGCAGTTGCCATTTGTGGGTTTTTCCAAGGCCCTAAAATTCTGGCTTTGAGGCTCTCACCAAAGCTTGGACGAATTGCATATAAGCAACCTGGATAATAACCCAATTTATCAGGATCCATTTTGTTTACATGCTCATATGGTCCAATATCAAGCTCAGTGCAATCGGCAGTCAAACCCGTTTGAAAATAAGAAGCAATGCGAGGAGCCAAATCACGCCCAGAAGTAGTGGAGCCCATAAGCATAATATGCGGTGGCGGATTGAAATTGCTGATCCAATCAACTATTACTTTCTTGAAAGGAAGGGCTCTATAATCTTTGAGTTCAACATGATCGGCTACATAGACTTTATCTGCGCCCTTGGCAATCAGTTGCGCGGCTTGATCGGTGAAATTATTGCCCAATAGAAAGCAAGCTAATTTACCACCAAGTTTGTCTGCAAGTAATCTACCAGCTCCTAACAATTCAAAGGTAACGTTTTGAATTATTCCATCAACTTGCTCGGCAACAATAATTACTTCTTTATTACTTGGAGTAATTATTTCTTTTAACTGAACTGTTTCTTTTTTTTCGGTATTTTCTTCGCTCATTTTCGATTTACCTTTTTTGCGGTTTATTTTTGCTTAGCTTATAGAGCTGATTTGGTAGGACTTATTTGACAAAGCTTATTTCACAAACTCCAAAATATTGGTTTGCTGTGTAATCTCATAAACCATTTGGTCAGCTGAGTGACCTTGATGTATTTTACAATTGCCCCCAATTTCCGAGACTTTATCGGTTCTAGCTACGATGGTTGGAGATCCCTTCAATCCGCATAAAATCGGATCAGCTTTTATTTCATCCAAATTTACAACTTTGACTAATTTGCTTTTTTCTTCTGGTTGTCTGAGAAGATCCTGAACGAGCTTAGCTCCTCTAATAGTTTTGTACTCTAAATGATGATAGGAGTTTGCAATTGTGATTAATGCCGGTAATTGCGATCTTACCCATTGATAACCACCTTCGATTACTCTTCTGGCCACAAGCTTTCCGTCTTCAATTTTAAAATCTTCGCAATAACTAATTTGCGGAATATCTAATCTTTCGGCCAAAGAAGGGCCTACCTGCGCTGTGTCACCATCGGTTGTTTGAAGTCCACAAAAAATCAAATCAAAGGGCTGCAGATATTGAACTGTTTTATACAGAGCATAAGAAGTAGCAAGCGTGTCAGAAGCGGCTAAACGTCTATCACTCAATAGCCAAGCATCATCAGCACCATGTTCAATGGCTTCAAGTAGCACTTCCTCCGCGGCAGGAGGCCCCATGGAAATTACGCTAACTTTGCCGCCAAATTTTTCTTTGGTATGAAGTGCAGCCTGCAGAGCAAATTTATCAAAAGGATTCATCATCCGTTTGGCTTTTGCCCTGTCAATTGTTCCGTCAGGATTGATTCCTGCTTTGACTGACCAATCTGGTACTTGCTTTACAAGAACGAAAATATTCTTAATTGAATTATTCACTTGATTATTTGTAGGAGCCCCATCCAAAATATTTTGAAACTTAAGAGTTCAACTTTAGAAATTAGATCTAAATGTTAAACCTTGAAGTTGAAACTCAATGGATTATAACTCTGACAAACAAGTTTAAGAAAGAATGCATTCAAGAATAAATTCACCTATTCACAAATTGTTGAGATGCTTTATGAGTGAAATTAAAAAATCAAAGATTTAAAAGCCATTCATAAAAACTGCAGCCAAGCACAACTCAATTTTTTAAGATTAAATTTGGTTTTTCATTCAATAACTTTTTTGGTGTGTAATTTCTCACTCTCTGCGTCAAATCCGAAATGACATTCATGTAGTTGATATACGCATCATAAGGGGTTTCATATGGGCTGAAATACTGATGAACATCTCCATCTGAATAGTATTTTGTGCACATATAATAAAAATGATCCGAGGTGGTGAGTTTACGCCAGATCTCTAGCATTTCAGGATCGTTTAAGGCTTTTATTTCTTTTTCTAGTGAAAAGATTTTCTCAAAAGCATCATCTTGTAAACGATTTGATTTCCAAGCAGACAAGTCTCTTTCGGCATCAGCCCAAGAAGTAAGGTTAGGCGCATGATATTCACCAACTGGCTGAAATCTTTCAATTGACTCGCTTGGTAAAACAAAATCATGATGGCCTCTTTCAAACATTTTTTCTGGTAAATGCTTAAGAAATTCAAATATGCCTGAATCAGCCCATTGATGCTCACCAAAAGTTTCATAATCCATAAAAAGATTAACAAAATTGCCGTTTAATCCAGCAAAGTCTAACCAATCTACATATTTCTCTGCGGTGAGAGGCCATTCTTTCCAATTGCGGTCTGAGAAACGAAAAGCAATATCGTCTGATAATTTGTAGTTTTTTAGGAGAAGTTTAAGATTTTGGCGATGCGGATTTGTATAAATGAAGTTAGGGGATTTCCATCCTAAATTCCAATCCACACCTTCGGCAATCATAGCTTTATAGCCCATATCGGCGATCTGCTCGCCAATCCAGTCAGCATAAATAAGCTCAGTATTTCTAAAAATAGTTGGTGTTACGCCAAATAATTCTTGTACTTTTTGTTTGTGTTTATTGATTTGCTCTTTCCACTCATCGATGCTGTACAAGAAAGCCAACGAGTGATAATAGGTTTCTGAAAGGACTTCTACTGAGCCAGTTGCAATTAATTCTTGAAATGATTCCAATACATCTGGTGCAAATTTTTCGCATTGTTCAAGAAAGACACCCGAAAGGCTAAATGCACATCTGAATCTGCCATCAGTTTTTCTAATCAAATCTGTTAAAAGCTTATTGGTCGGCAAATAACATTTGTTTGCAACCTTACGCATGATGAGATCATTTTTTTTGTCATCAAGGTAAAAAGGTGAACGACCCACATCAAAGATTCTATAATCTCTTAATCTATCTGGTTGATGGACTTGAAAATAAAAGCAGGCTGAAACCATTTTATATATTGTTTTTTATTTCAGGAATTACCCTTAATTTATTCCCTTAAAAGATGTAGCTAATATGAAATTTATTTAAAGTTTCAGACTTAAAGTCTTAGATTCAGAAAAGCTATTTATAAATTAAAAGGTTTAAATCAAATTGTTATACACAAGAAAATTATAAACCCTTAAGACATGATTAATTCTGTCGGTTCCAAACAAATTACTTTAGGGCACATTTAAAAATTCCTGAATTTCTGAATGTGGGATTTTGAAATCCTCATTTAGGCTCCTTCTAGGGTTGAGGGGATGAAAGATTCGAATTTATAAAGGTTACTTTTGTTTTTTGAAATGAATTAATTCCGCTTATTGTTAATTCATCACTCAAATTCATTACTGAGGGCCTATTACAAAAGCGTCGCCCTGAGGTGTTTTCATAATTCCAAAAGTGCTATTGTCACCACTGGGACTTATGGAATCAACTCCATTTTCGGCATAAACAGGTGACTTGTCATAAGGGTTCACTTTATTAATCCCATTTTTGCCTGTTGGCCCAAAAAGTTCAGGTGTAGTTTTCTGCAAAAGATCGAATTGCATATTGTGATTCATTATCGCCCCAGGAGAAGCAGAACTAGGAATGCTGTAAGGGTTTGCATTCGAAGGTTTTACAAAGAGAAATATTGCAAACAAAAGAACTGAAATTAATCTCCAAGACAGGGTTGATTTCTTTAATGCAACTTTAGAAATATTCTTGGTTTTGTTTTTCATTTTGTGCCTGACTTTCATGAAAAAGGGAAAACTGTTTTACATTCGTCTACCTAATCCCATTCGGAGAATGTAGCTTGAAATCCAGATTGAACTCAACTTGGTTTGGTGTGTTTAAATTAATAGTTGAGTTTTTACGTTCTCTCAATAACTTCATTCTAAGCCTAAATATCAATTTAAATTATTAGGCTTTTGAGAAAATCAATTTGGTCAGCAAGAAAGTTGATTTATTTTTCGCCAACTATTCTGGATAATTCTTGGGCTGTTTTTTTAAGAGCATTTTTCTCATCATCAGACATTGCTGAACCTTGATTCATTTTTTTGTAAAGTTCAGGCATAGTGGTCTTATATTCAGCAATCCAAGTCTTTTTAAATTTCTCAGTTTGATTTTTGTCGAGATCATCAATAACACCAGTCACCCCAATGAATAAAAGTGAAACCTGAAAGGCCAAGTCTAGAGGAGCGTTCTCAGGCTGAGTAAGCAACCAAGTTAATCTTTCGCCTCTAATGAGCTGCAATTGAGCTGATTTGTCTAAATCTGAAGCAAACTGAGCAAATCCTTTGAGTTCACGATATTGAGCCAAATCAAGTCTTAGCGGCCCAGCTACTTGCTTAATGGCTTTGGTTTGCGCGGCGCCACCAACTCGGGAAACAGAAATACCAACGTTAATAGCTGGTCTTGCTCCTGAATTGAATAAATCTGAATCTAAGAAAATTTGCCCGTCAGTAATAGAAATAACATTAGTTGGAATATAAGCCGAAACATCTCCAGCTTGAGTTTCTACAATTGGCAATGCTGTAATAGATCCAGCACCTAATTCATCTGATAACTTAGCAGCTCTTTCAAGTAATCTTGAGTGAAGGTAGAACACATCTCCTGGATAAGCTTCACGGCCTGGTGGTCTACGCAGCAACAAGCTCATTGAGCGGTAAGCCCAGGCATGCTTAGAAAGATCATCATAAACAATCAAAACATCTTTGCCTTGATACATAAATTCTTCAGCCATCGTAACGCCACTAAATGGTGAGATGAATTGAAGAGCAGGGGAATCTGTGGAAGAAGCTACAACTACAATGGTATATTCCATTGCGCCTTGATCTTCCAAAAGCTTGCAAAGTTGAGCTACTGCGCCTTGACGTTGACCAATTGAAACATAAATGCAAATAGGTCTATTTGGCAAATCTTTCTGATTCAGGATAGTGTCAATTGCAATGGTAGTTTTGCCAGTTTGACGGTCACCAATAATTAATTCTCTTTGCCCTCTTCCAATTGGAATCATAGCGTCAATAGCCATAATGCCTGTTTGCAAAGGTTGATGAACAGATTTACGTCCAATAATACCTACAGCTTGAGTTTCAATTGGGCGAGTTTTGTTTGAAGTAATGGCACCTTTACCATCAATTGGTTTGCCTAATGGATCTACAACACGGCCGATGAGAGCATCTCCAACTGGAACTGAACAAATTTGACCAGTGGTAGAAGCTGTTGTACCTTCTTTAATTCCTTTACCATCTCCCAGAAGCACAATACCGACTGTATCTTCTTCCAAATTAAGAACCATGCCCATTGTATCCTCTGGGTCATTGAATTGAATGAGCTCACCGTACATAGCCTGAGACAAGCCATAAACGCTAGCAATACCATCTCCTGTAGAAACCACAGAGCCAATATTTTGTCTCGTAATTTCAACGCCATAATTTTCAATTTGTTCTTTGAGAATTGCGGTAATTTCTTCTGGCTTGAGAGACACTAGCGATTTTCCTTTTCTGTGCGGGAATTACTGAATTTTATTACATTAATAAATTTTGTCTAGAGATGAAATTTATTTAGCCCAAATTTTATAGGTCTCTAAATATTAACTTAAAGTATTACTTTCATGCTTCAGATCGCGTTCAAAAAGTGAATCTTGATTCCCACATTGGCCTCACCCAGTAATGAAAATGATTGGGGCTTGAATTTTGAGTTCAAAGCAATTCACAAATCTGACTAATCGCAAAAAGGTTGAAGAATTTCAATTAATTTGTCTGCTGGCCCAATGAAAAATACTTCTTGAACCGCCCCACCCGAATGAAATAAAGCTTTGAGTCCAGTTGGAGTTGGCATTAATCTGCGGATTTTGATGTGACTACTGGTTTTGACTGGCTTTATCTCTCCAGGTATCATTGATTGAATTTCAGGCATTTTTTGTAGAGCTTCGAGAAACTCTCTGAGGCCATGAATCATACCGTGCTCATATTTGATTTTTCCTGCTTTAGCTCGGTATTTCATGTTCTCCTTTTACTTTACTAATTACCAAGTACCACTTTCATATAGTAAGCCAATTCTTAGATTAAATAGAAAATTTACTGCATCTTTATTGCTAAAACCAAGTTCATTAATCAACAGATTTCCTGCTCGGAAGAAATGATCATCCGC
>Ga0208362_1000021_pt1 | contig 52116 bp, 90 predicted proteins | sample LakMenEpi13Oct10_FD_150693 | JGI IMG/M metagenome (GOLD analysis project Ga0208362, IMG submission 150693) | Freshwater microbial communities from Lake Mendota, WI - 13OCT2010 deep hole epilimnion (SPAdes) | ecosystem: Environmental > Aquatic > Freshwater > Lake > Epilimnion/Euphotic zone ... | reverse complement strand
CAATTCAATGTTCTCCAACCCTATTTCGGTTACTTTATCAACGAATTCCTCGTAATTTCTAACAACAACCCATTCATTTTTTGCAACAGGTGTTCGCACATCATCTAGATAAATTTTTACTTTTTTCATACCACAAAGATAATACATTTTTTCTAAAATCAAATTTTTTTTGGTTTTACAAATAAAACACTTATAATTTACAAAAAACCAATGAAATGACCGGAGTATTAGTATTAAATTACGACTATACCCCATTGAATATTACTACACTGAGAAGAGGATTTGTATTAGTTGATAAGGGTAAAGCCGAAATTATAAAGTCGGATGATAATCCCATAGTTGGGGATTATAAGACTTATCTTAGACCCGTAATTATAAGATTGTTACATTATATTAAACATAAAGCAAGGAACATTAAACCCAATCGAATGAGGGTTTATAAAAGGGATAACCATGAATGTGTTTATTGTGGGTCAAAAAAACAATTGACCTTAGACCATGTCGTTCCCAAATCTCGTGGTGGAAAGAACACTTGGAGTAATTTGGTAACATGTTGTTTTACTTGTAATCTCAAAAAAGGAAATAAAACTCCGGATGAAGCAAAAATGGTAATGAGAACTCAACCATACACTCCAAACATTTTAACCGAAAACGGGGTATTAAATAAAATATGGAATGATTATCAACAATCATTTGTTTATTAAATAAAAAATTATTATTATTAAAAAAATCAAATCAAAAAAAATGGAAAATCAAACAAATCCTGAACAATCAGGGACAGAACAAATGGGTCAAGGGCAAAACTCGCTAGATGTATTAAACGCATCATTATTATTCGCAAGAGCATTGGGACTAATCTTTCAAGAAAATGAAGGAATCGTTGTCGATGTTAAAGGAGATGTTAATTTAGGTGATGATGCCAAAAAAGTTATCGTTTTCAAACAAAACGACCAAATTCATATCTTCAGATGTGACGAAGACATTGAAGAAGGTATGGCAGTAAATTTGGGACCAAATCCTGATGACGCTACAACTCAAGAAACGGAAACCACTGAAAATTAATTTTTTTCATTAGTTTAAATTTTTTCGATTACATTTGCATAAATAAATTTTAAGAACATGAATTACGGACAAGAATTTCAATCGTATTACACGAAACATTTAGGTAAACCATCATCCCATTTGGATTACTTCGAAAAACAAATTGAATCCTCAATGACACCATACATCTTGGAAGAAAGAGAAATGAGAGTTACTCAAATGGATATCTTCTCAAGATTAATGAGGGACCGAGTGTTATGGGTTGCAGGACCTGTTGATGACAGAATGTCAACTATAGTTCAAGCTCAATTAATGTTCTTGGATTCTTCAGATAAATCGGACATTACAATGCACATTGATAGTCCCGGAGGAAGTGTGAAATCAGGTTTATCTATGGTAGATGTGATGGAATACATCTCTTGTGACATCAGAACCGTGAATACTGGTATGGCGGCATCGATGGGTTCAGTATTGTTAGGTGCGGGAACCAAAGGAAAGCGTTCATCATTGAGATTTTCCAAAACAATGTTGCATCAATCATCAGGAGGTGCTGGTGGAAATATTCAAGACGCTCGTATCAATATGATTGAGTGGGAAAAAACTAATAATATTCTTTTTGAATTATTAGGTTCTTATTGTGGTAAATCCGCAGAACAAATTATGACAGATGCGACTCGAGATTTATGGTTGGATGCTCAAGAAGCGTTGGATTATGGTATTATCGATGAAATTGTTAAACCAAAAGAAAAAGTGAGTAAGTAGTATTATTTCAAACATTCTGTAAACCAAAAAAGGAGAGTCAATGACTCTCCTTTTTCGTTAGATGTGGAATACCCCCTTAGTTTAACCCATTTATACTCAAAAAGTATCTAACTCTTTGAATTTCTTTATTATAAATATTACAAATCTTTATTTTATCTATCATTATTTCTTGGTTTTATTAATCTCCATTTTGAAGAACTTTCGGTTCCTCCGATTCCACCTTGTAAAGCCTCTATTTTTTTTCGTACCGGTCCTCTACCCAACTTACCTTTCCAACTCCCATTAAAATAATTAGCACAAGTTTGAGTTTCCTTTTTAAGTTGATTGAATAGTTGTTCATCCATGTTAGTAACATCATTTTCCCATGTCTCATAAAATCTTTCAATCATTTTAACACAACCCTCAACATTTGGTCTAAACTCGTTTAAGAATTTTTCAGCGGCAGCATCCGTAGATTCTCTATCCATTTGGTATTTTGACTTATTCGAGTTTGTTTCTACATTTGCATTATTGGCCGGTGTTGAAGTAGTAGGTGTATTAGTTAATTGGTCGCATTCCCACTTGTAGGGACCTTTAGGTGTTTGAGAACCTTTCGGGTATACAAAAAAAGTAAAATCAGCATACTGAACTACCTTATCGCCCACTTCAATTATGCCGGGTATACTTCCTTTAGCAATTTTAACATAACCCTCTTTACCACCAACGGGTTCTATTTTACCGTTTCTTAAACATCCCACTGTTTGTGCAGCGTCTAAAACATCCGTATCTGAAGTTTGTTCAAGAGTTAATCCTCGATTCAATTTCTCCAGTTCATTTTCTAGAATTTTTTTGAAATTTTTATGTTTATTCAAAATTTCATTTTTTTCTTGTTCACTAATTAATATTTTTTTCATATTATAATTTTATATTTTTTCTAATTTATATGTGGTTGAATCTACAAATTTAACCTGAGGAGGTATATTAGTTCCCGTATTTGCCGAATCCACAGGTTTAACTGGTGTTCCCGTATTTGCCGAATCCACAGGTTTAACTGGTGGTACATTAGTTACCACTTTCGTTGAATCCTGAGTTGGTGTTTCCGGGGTTGTTGGTTGTACTACTTCTTTGAAGGCATTCGGAAATTGTCTATTTAAGTTATCGACAGACGATGTAAATCCATCTTTACTTATATTAAATACTTTTTGATTATTTATATTTTTAGCATACCAATCAGTTCCTTTAACACCATATCGATAATTTTTATCACCGGGATACTTGTATTTGAAGTTGATTCCTTCATAATCTTGTGTATTCAATGGATTTCCTCTTTTTCTTGGTGTCGGAGTTGGTGTCGGAGTTCCTGTGTTATCCGGAGTTGTTGTGTTCTCAGGTTGGGTATTACTTTGGTCTATTTTTTCGTATTTCTTGGTATCATTATTATACTTTACACCTAATTGTTTCTGTTCATCATCATCTAACCAAGCTTGGTCTCCAAATTTTTTATATGTTTGCTCAGCGGGGTCAATAGTCTCTTTCCAGTTATTATCATAAGTTCCCATATATTTTAAACCATCTGTATCTGTTACAACATATCTTCCACTTGGGAATACGTCTCGAATATTCTTACTTTTATAATAAATTTTAAACACACCATTATTAACAGGTACTATCTTTTCTATTTCATTTTTTTCATCAGGAGTTAACGATTTTTTATATTCCGCTATACGTTTGTTCGCTAATTCTACAGGAGTATTTGTCGCAGGTTTAGGTGGTTTTACTGGTTGTTCAATAACTTCACCTTTACCACTTAATGGTTTAACTGGTGGGTTTTGAGGACCTTCAACTATCATTTTTAAATTTCTATTATACATATATTTGTTTTTTATTTCTTATTTACAAGGATTTTGATTAGTGTCTTGATAATATACTGTGGTTATGTTATTGTTTTTAACAACATCAAGGTAATATTTTTCACTCCAATCAGAGTTATGTGTAACATATGTTTCTTTCCCATCAACTTTTTCTAAACTCACGTCCCATCCACCCTCGAATAAACAAGGTACCACCGGTTTAATGTCTTTTTCGATATCAATTTCGGAGGTTGTATCATTGGTGTTTTCAAGTTTTTTCTGTGCGGTTTTAATTTGTTCTTTTAATTTTTCACCTTGTTTATTTAATTTATCGGCATTTTCCTCACTAATGTTATCATTTCTTACACCAAACCAAAAATTCCAAAAGTCATCCGCCAACCCAGGAATTACAACATCTAAGTCTTTAAAATAATCCATAGAATAATTCCCCATATCTCCAAGAAAATTTAAGAACCCTATTGCCGATTTTGTTGGTGTATTAATGTTTGTATTTTCTTTATTAATATGTTCATCATAAGATTTTATTTGGTTTTGAACGAATCCGTAATCATTTAAATATTCAACATTTCTTACTTGGTTACCTAAAATATCTGTTACATAATCAACGAACGCATACATAACAGCCAATGAAATATATGACCACGCAAATTCTTTGGCAACATTAGTAAGTCCAGGTATAATCCCAAATTCCTTCATAAAATCACCAATACCTTTCCACTTTTGAGTTTGTCCCGAATATAGAAATCTTCTAAATTCACCGTATTCAGGTCCCTTTACAAATGTTAACCATTTTTTTGCAACTTGAGCACCATAACCCCCTGAATCACCAAATTTTCTTCTCATAATTCCTGGAAACCAACTTAACGGATTTAACATAGAGTTTGCTTGAATCATCATTGATGTTCTTCTATCTTTCAATCCTTTATAATTTTCTTTCCATGTTTTTAACGCACCACCATCAAAAATTTTTGCAGCTTTTTGATACCCCTCAATACCTTCAAGTTTCCTTTTTAATTTGTAATCCGGTACATTAGTGTCAATCCATTCGTCAATTATTTTATAATTATCTACATCACTTTTTGTCAAATTTCTAATGTTGTCTCCAATTCTTTTTAAAATATCGGTTTTTTGTGCGGCATTTTCTGTTTCATCCAAAGTTTTCATTAGAGACAATGTTTCATCCATTAATTCAACTTGTTTTGTAAACATATCAGTAATTGTTTGAGAAAATTGTCTCATAGACCTAAAAAATGATTGACCCAAACCTTTTTGTCGGTATAGTTTCTCTAACTTGGTTAATTCATCACTTGTTAATGGAACAATTTGTTCCCAATTTTGTCCCGCAACATCTGTAATGTTTTTTGGTTTTGGGTTATCCACAATAGGTTTAGGGGTTGGGGGGGATTTTCTAGCTACGTTATCGATATAATCTAAAATATCTTTCTTAATAATATCTTTTACACCATCAAACTTTGTTTTAACATTTTGATTAACCCAATTTTCTGCAGATGATTTAGCGGTATCAGGGTCTAATCCATCGGCTATTCCATTTTTATACAAAGTTTTAATATCATTAATTGTTTTTCGTTCAACATCCGATATTGTTAACATAATTTTCGGTACTATTATTCCCGCCATCTCATCAGATTGTTTTGCAATGTCTGCAAGTATTTTTATCGCATCTTCTTCATTAGCCACCTTACTTAAACGACTAATCAGATTATCAACGTTATCCGGTAATTTACCTGCAATTTTAGAACCAATTTTAATAACGTCATCGATAATTGACCCCCATTGTTCAAGTATCAATTTACCTGTCATTAATCTTTGTATTGTTGATATTTCTAATATTAAATTTTTATTGTTTTTTTTCATCGATTTTACTATTGTATACTTCTTTTAATTTAGATAATGTCTGTTTATTAACAATTCCATCGGCTTTAAGTCCATTATCTTCTTGAAAGGTTTCAACTGCCATTTTTGTACCTTTACCATAAATACCGTCATTCCACTTTTGAAGTGTTTCAAAATTATTTATCAAATAATCGTAACCTAAATCATATAACATTTTTTGAATTTCTTTGACAGAATCACCTTTTTGATTTAGTTTGATAATACTTTTACCTGACTGTACGTTGTTTATTGATGGTGCAATTATTTCTTTTTGTTGTGAATTTTTTTCTTTTTCTATATTATTAATCTTACTTAAAGATTGTTTTTTAAACCATTCATCCGGTGTTTCGGTGACATTTATACTTACTAAATCAACATTTTTATTATTCATAACTTTTGTTAGTGATTCTTTGGCAGTTATTTCTAAAAATTCGTTAACTTCTTTATCATTTTTTAAAAGCTTATTAATCATTACTCTTAAATTATTTCTAGTTCTAGAATCAAGAGCTTCTTTGTTCGCAAAAATAGAATCTCTAAAAACATATAAATAAAGTTTATCAATACCATATGCAGTCCCTCCAACTTTTAATACAATTTCACTTAATTTAATAAGACCCATTTTTTTTAAAACCAACAATAGATTAATTAAATACTTTGGACTTTTATTAGATAATTCTTTAATTATATTTTTTGCAATATTACGTTTTAAAGCTTTACCAACCTCAACAGAATTTTTAGAAATATTTTGTCCTAGTTTTAATAAATCATCGGACTCTTCAGCGGTTAATTTGGCTCCCGATTTAGATTTTTTAATCAATTGTTGACTTCCTTTAATACCTCTTTTACTCAGAACTTTACTACCTTTTAGAATACTTAATAACTCATCACCAGGTATTATAGATAATGCTAACATCATTGTACCCATATAAGGGTCTCCCTCATAATAATAAAGACCCGCATCTGCCACCCCGGCAACAAAAGAAACTCCTAAAAATAAAGGAGACAAAGGTGTGGGAATTAAACCTAAAATACCTGAAGACACCTCAACTAAAGTTAACCAATCGTGAGAGTCTAGTTTCTTTAAAAATTTACCAACACCCTCAACATGAGCAAAATCACCTTTCTTAGGATTCAAATATCTTACTTTATTGATGTCACCCAAATCTCCTATTTCTCCCATACCAGGTTTAATACTAGGTATTTTACCTTTTTCAGTTGATGGTTTTTTATTAACAGGTTTTTTACCAACTTGTTGGTTTTGTAAAAAAAACGAATTTTTATTATTTTGTGTCTGTTCGTATAAGATATTTTCAGTGGCAGTTTTTGACATATCATACTTCATGATAAGTTTTACTCTTTCCAATGATTCTTGTGGGTTATATTTATGTTGTATCATATCCTAATCATCTTTTATTTACCAAATTTGATTTGCGGAACCTCTTTTTAACCCCGTATTCCATTTTTGTCCCGATTTCATTAATGGGTTTGCTTTACCTCTAGTTAAAGGATATGAGTCGGCCCATTTTGGAACACTTCCTCCACCTCCGGATGATGCGGAAGCGTCATCTTGTTCGTCTAACTCATCTTTAAAGCCACCGGAATTTTTGTTAAAAAAATCTATTAAAAAATCTACATCCAAATTCATAATAATAAATATATTATCAATTAGAAAAAAAAGTATTATATTTGCAATAAATAAAATAGAAAAAATGGAAAATATAAATAAAGGCGATACTGTCCAACACATTACCTCCAGATTAAATTATGTTGTGGATTCAATTGAAAATTACGATGGTATTATTGTAATTTTCACAGAAGGGAGTATCTGTAAATGTATCCCGATTAACGAAGTTAAAAAAATTAAATCTCATACATTGTCTGATTATTTTTTAAAATTATTTAGAGGTGAAAAATTAACTGATGATGAAGATTTTGAATTAACTAGTAAATTAAAACCTTTAAAGTTAGTAACTATCTTACCTTTAGACCCTAATTCTTTAAAATTATAACAATAAAAAGTATTATATTTGCAGTATGAAAAATTTATATATCCTTTTAATTTTGTTTTTATTCACTTCTTGTGAAAAATTCTCTCTTGAAACCAGTGATGTTACTTTAAGTGGTAAATATGTTGTTTCAAAACTTGACATTACCAATGTCGACCAAAGTCAAACGAGAGATTCTTTATATACTATCGGTGACACATATCTTAATAAAATGATGTCAGACCCTTTTGATTCAATGGTTATCAATCGTTTTTATATCCATTTTGATTACTCAACAGTACGAATGAATTTACAGGGAGTTAATCCAACGGGTAGGGATATATGGGAATATGGTTCATCACCCAATGAAATATTTTATAGAATCATCGGTAATAACACTTACAATAACGGGTTCTTACAATTTGATTATGTTGCGTCAGATAAATCCGTTAGGACTTTAACATTCTTAATTGAGGATGATGGATTTGAATCTCTTCAATTGAAAAGTGCTGGTGGTTGGTTTAGAGGAAAATTTGGTGAGAAACAAGTAATGACATTATATCTCACCAGAGTTGGACCTTAATATAATTCTGTCTCAGGTAGTTCGTTTGAATTTACTTCGTAATATTCATTCAAAAAAGATAACAACTCATCTTCATTTAATTGGGTGAAATAATTTCTTTCCCATAATTCATCTTCATCGATTTCATCTTCTAATAAAATTTTGTCTTCGGATTCTACAGAAAACCCGTATTCACTAGCAACAGAAAAATTTATATTTCCGGTTCTTATTACATCATCAGTGTCTTCGATTGTTCTAAAAGAAACTTCCAATATGTTTGTTTCTTGGTTTAAAAAATATGATACAATTTCTTTAATTTCCATGTTTAAATGTTTTTATTATAAAATATTTGAAAATTCACCAAAAACCATTTTGACATAAAAAAAACCCTCAATTTGAGGGTTTTATTTTTTTAATTGAATTTATTAATTCTGTTGAACATCTCCGAAATTTTATTCTTTTGGGTGATAAATGATTCTTTCATATCAACATCAATTTCTTCCCACTCTTCATCTTCAGAGTCATCTCCTTCAAAATCCCCACTATGTGTTGCAAATCCGAAATCATCTTCAGAGTCATCTCCTTCAAAATCCCCACTATGTGTTGCAAATCCGAAATCATCTTCAGAGTCATATTCCTCCAATTCACTTTCATATGAAAATTCTTGGTAAGGACCTCCTTTACCTGGTCCCTCACTATCAAAATCATATGCTCTTTTCATACTACCATAAATTCCTTGAGACCCTGAAACATCTTGTTCGTCCATTTCTTCTTCAATTTCATCGTCAGCCCATGCAGATTCCATTTTTTCATACATTTTTTCAGGGTCATATCCATACATATCATCTTCATTAACCGGATACACACCTAATGGTCCGTTGGATTCAAAATCATATGCCGGTTGAACATCATCAACATCCATATCATCAACATTTCCCTCTTGTTCGTCCAAATCTGAAATATAATCCTCGACATCTCTATCTGGGAACAAGTAGTTTGATTTTTTTCCTCTAAATTTAAAATGAGGATTTGAATTATCTTCATAATCAATTCTATTCACGAATTCAATCTCATCTTCATAATCAGGGTTATACTTTGGAAGGTATTTATATTTACCACCTTTATTTAATTTAGTTACCTCAATTTCATCAAGATTCATATCTTCAAACCCATCATCTTCATTATCCGGGTCATCCATACCATCTTCAGTATATGATGATTCATAATCCAAATAGTCATCATCATCTTCAACTTGTTCAGTTTTAATTTTTTTCATGTGATGAGCCTTTTCAAATGTTCCATAATCATTTCCACCACCTTCAACATAATCGAAATCACCTTTTGTTAAGTTCAAATCATGCACATTATAAATGTCATCCAAATGTCCGGTTTCTTCTTCCATTTTTCCTGAACCACATTGCTCACAAACATTTTCTTTCATGGTGCCACCACATTGTTCACACATATTACCTTCTCCCATTTCCGACTCTTCCATATGTCCATAATTACATTCAGAACAAACACCATCCATAATCATTGCTCCACATTCGTCACAAACTTCATTTTTTTCAACTTGTTCGTTGATTCCCATGTTTGTGTATTTCTTAACCTCACCCTTATTATTAACAACCATACCATCTTTATCACCAGCAAAATCATAAACATATAATGGTTGAGTGTTTGATACCTGTGGTTGCATTGTTTGGTATCCATTATATAAACTTTTATGTTGGTTCAAAATATCTTGTTTTTCACTTGCAGATAATTGACCTAATCCAAAATAACCTCTCATAATTTAATTTTAATAATAAATACTTCTAAATCTACATTTATCGTTTGACAAAGTCGAAACTTGAGTTTATTATTATATTGTCAGTGAGAGTTCTCAACATATTTGATAGTATCTTGGTAACTTACTTTCGCCGAAAAAGGGCTCTCCTGATTTTTTCTCACAATTTTTTTCAAGATGAATATTAAAGGATACGATATTAATGAAATTGCCGAAGGAGCCATAATATTAGATGGTTTGGATGATGCAATTATTGGTGTCATTGAAGAATTTGGTAGGGATAATCGAATTTTATATTCAAAAAATAAAATCATAGAAATTCTATCCGAGAGAGATGGTATGAATTGGGAGGAAGCCGAAGAATTTTATGGTTACAACATTTTAGGGCTTTACGCCGGAGAACAAAATGCAGTTTTTTTAATTACGGAGTAACTAAAAAAAATTTATTATATTTGCATCAAAATTGTAAATAATGAATATATTCTTTTTAGATTATGATGTTGAAAAATGCGCTCAATATCATTGTGATAAACATGTCGTTAAAATGATACTTGAGACCGCCCAATTATTATGTGGTGTTCATCATATGACCGACCAAGTAACCGACCAAGTACCGTACAAGTTGTCACATAAAAACCATCCTTGCGCGATATGGTCTCGGGAATCATTAACCAATTATTTGTATCTATGTGAACTGGGTTTGGCTCTTTGTAAAGAATATACTTACAGATATGGAAAACGACATAAATCTCAAGATGTTATTGAGTGGTGTGTCACAAATAAAGTTAATATTTGTGACAAAGGTTTCACCGAACCTCCAAAGGCAATGCCGGATGAATATAAAGTAAAGTCGGTGGTTCAATCCTATAGAAATTACTATGTAGGTGCTAAATCCGGATTCGCAATTTGGAAAAACAGAAAAAAACCTGAATGGTTTGAAAAAAATTTATTATATTTGCAGTATGATTAAGATAGAAAAAAATAGAAAAGTTTTTATTACTTCGGATACTCACTACGGACACAAAAATATTTGTAGAGGAGTGACCGAATGGCGTCTCCCTGATGGGGGTATTCCAATATCTCAAACAAGAGATTTTGACACCATTGAAAAAATGAATGAAAAAATAATTAAGTCCATTAACTCAATTGTTGGTGAGGATGATGTTTTAATTCACTTGGGAGACTGGTCATTTGGTGGATTTGAGAATGTTCAAAAATTCAGAGATAGAATTCTGTGTAAAGAGATTCGTCTTATATTAGGTAATCACGATACACATATCGAGAATGACCGATACAATGTTCAGGAATTATTTACAAGTGTTAACCATTACACAAAATTGATATATAAGTTCAAAACATTCGTATTATCTCACTATCCAATCTCGTCTTGGGACGGACTAAACAAAGGTCACATCCATCTTCACGGACATGTTCACCTACCAACTGAATTGAGGTTCGGTAAAGGCAAAAAAATGGATGTTGGTATGGATGGTCACCCAACTTTTGGGATATATGATATGGATGATATCATAAGAATAATGGATAAACGCGAGATTATGTCAGATATGTTATTTGACCACCACACAGACGAAATAAAAGGAATTGTAGGGTAATGGAAACGAAAATTTATTACAAACCACCGAAACAAGAATACTTCGATGATTTGAAATCCGCTTGTATTCGGTATTTTAAAACATTTGACAATGATTTTGGTTATGCGGATGAAAAAATCAAAACATTGGAATCATTGGAAAATGTTGGTGGTAATTTTATGTCGATGGTAAAAATGATTCATCCATTGGCTTGGGAATTAATCGCCGAAATAATATCATTAGAAACGAGAAATGAGATTAGTATGAGATTAGAAGATGGAGGAGATAGTTTAGAAACGGATTTTTTTAATATTTGGGGAAAAAATAAAGCAAAGGAAAAATATGGTCAGCTCAATTAAACTTGGTAATTTAACAATCAAAGGTGTTTTCAGACACCAATGGGATAATCTCGACTCCGATAGGATATTTCATAGGATTAAATGGAACACAAAAAAAATTGGTGTTTTCTTTAGAAAAGATTTATGTGTTGGGACCGATAAAAAAGGCAAGAAAATGTTTGATGAAGGTAATCTTAGACCATCGTATATGGTTGGTATTAATTTTATTTGGGTGGAAATGTGGATTGAAATTTCTTGGAAAGTATTACATTTAAAATAAAAAAAAAATATGTCTAAAATAGATAAATTAAAGGAGCAGCATCCTAATCTTAATGTTAGTATTATTGATTTGTTGGCGAAGATTGACCCTTCAAACACAAATAAGTATCTTCACTTCTTAATTAACAGGTTGAAGGAGGGATATGATTATGATGAGGGTGATGATATTGGGTTATATCTTATTACGGAAATTTTAGGACCGGACAGAATTGAATTACTGAATGAGTTCGATATACATTGTAACGCAAATAGGATTCCGAAAAATGACATTTCTCAATATAAGAGTTGGGATGAAATGAGTGATTCTGTTAAGGGAGCTGAAGAAATATTAAAACAAAAAGAACTTGAAAAACAAGTTATAAAATTACTTGATACTGATGAGTATTGTGTTGTTATTCCATTAAGTCATGAAGCATCTAAAATATATGGTTCAAATACTAAATGGTGCACAACTCAAGAAAGCCACTGGCTTAATTATATTGATAAATATAAATTAATTTATATTATCGATAGAATCAATAACGACAAATACGCAGTCTCAATTAAACAAGGTGACTCAAGTAAAATTCAAGGTTGGTTAGCTGACGATAAAGAAGTTAGTCCTTTAACTCTCCCAATATCTTTTGATGTTATTAACATTATTATTTCTGAGATTAAAAAAGATGAAACCATTATGGATTTAGAAGACTACAAAAAAATTCATTCAAAAATAGGTAAATCAAAATCAAAAACAGATGTCGGTAATCAATATCACGATAGTATTTCACAAATGATAAATCAATATATTAGAGGAATTGACCCGGCAACGCTTAATAACTCCAATAGCTATAGAACTTATTACGACAATGGTAATTATTATGAATATCCAGATTATCCAGATTTAAAAAGAACAAGATAAATTATGAAAGAATGTAAAGAATGTCCTTGGAGGGTAATAAACAAACACAACGAAACAATTGTTGAATTTTCAAAAAGAACCGATAAAGCGCATAATTGTCATATGACAAAAAATGGTGGTGAAAAATTATGGGAGGTTGATGAGGAAACAAAATGTCGTGGAAGATTAAATTATGAAAAAAAAAATAGTCATTTAATTTAAATTTATTATCTTTGTTGAAAATTAGAAATGATGGAGCGTAAAACAATAAAAAAACAGATTGACCATAGGTATGTTGGTAAAAAACAACCAAGATGGAAAGACCTTAAACATTCTGAATATCAAGACGATGATTTAATTTATGTTGGATATGAGGAAGATGAATATGGTAATGATGGTGAGTGGTTTATATCAATTGAAAGAGAAAGGCTTGAGACTGATGAGGAATATAATGAGAGAATGAAACGTCACGAGAGATTCTTGGAGGATTCAAAAAAACAAAGGTATGAAAGATATCTAAAATTAAAAGAAGAGTTCGAAAACGGAAATGTTTCTACCGAATTAAAATAAAAAAATTATGTCGTATAAACTAATCATGTTAAGTTCACCTATACTCATCAACGACCAAAATGATGAGTATAAGGAATATGATTGGAATAATTTTGATTATTCTGATTTTAGTAATGACCCTAATGTAATTGTTTCAGGATTTGGATTACCTCAACTACCAAAATTAGATTTATCTAAATTAACTACCGACGAATGTATAAGTATTGGGTGGATTGATAATGGGTGGATTGAGGAAACCTCCAATCTTCTCAATGATGAGATAATAAAAAAAGTATCAAGACTTTGTTTGACTTCAGGTCATTCCAAGACCAGAGTTATGAATAAAGATAAATTTTTATTAGATTTTGAAGACATGAGAAAAATTATCCTTATGTCGAGAATTAGGAATTACAACACGACTCCGAGATATTCTTTTGATGAAATAATTTCTTCGTGTTGTAAACCTAAAATCTTTGATGTTGAAGTTGAATTTGAAGATGATAAATGTGTAATAACCAAACTTATATAATATAATGAAAGAACTAGTACTAGTTAGAGGAATTCCCGGGTCAGGAAAATCGACCTTCGCAAAATTAATCTGTAACCAATATGTCGAAGCCGATATGTTTTTTAACATTGAGGGTGAATATATGTTTGACCCAACAAAATTAAAAGAAGCTCACGAATGGTGTAGAAATAAGACCGAAGAGTGGATGAAACAAGATTGGAATGTTGCGGTTTCAAACACTTTCACCCAAGAGTGGGAAATGGAACCATATTTTGAACTAGCAAAAAAATATGGATATAGAGTCCATTCTATAATTGTTGAGAATAGACATGGCGGAGAGAATCAACATGGGGTCCCTGAAGATAAATTAACTCAAATGGTCGATAGATTTAACATTAAACTAAAATAAAAAATAAAATATGCAAACATTAATTTTTGACACATCTAAAAAAACAATTCGATTACTAGATGGTTCTCGAGGTAGCTCTAAAGAAATAGAAACTTTTGAGAGAATAAAAACGGTAAAGGTTTTAGTGAGTTGTTATGAAGCAATTCAAATACCACTTGAACCACATCTAAACCCAATGCCGGTTTTAAGAGTTCCGATATCTAACACTAATATGGTAATCATAAATGAATAATATGAAAAATACTTTATTAACTTACTTTATTACAATTATAGTTGTAATCGCTATTGTGGAATTAACTAATTTCGCATTTACCCTAATGAATCAACCCGACACCTATGTGTTTTACTTGGGATTATCAATAATTTTGAGTGAAGGTTTTGCCGGTGGATGGTTGGTAATGAGAACATTAAAAAATATTTTCTCACCTAAAGAGGACGATTCGGAAAAAAAAGATACCGAATAAAAAAAATCCCTTATATTTGTATTCAATTTTAAACTAAATAAAAAAAAAGTTATGTTAAAAACCAAATTAATTTTCTACGGAATTATTGCAATGTTCCTATTCCTTTTACTATCCAATTCGTGTGAGCGTATTGACGCAGGTCATGTTGGTGTAAAAGTAAACCTTTATGGGTCAGGTAAAGGTGTCGGTGATGTTACAGAATGCACAGGGATGGTATTCTACAATCCGGTGACAACTCGTATCTACGAATTCCCAACATTTATTCAACACAAAGAGTATATTAAAACTGAAGATGCGGACAACTCATTTGTGGTTAACTCAAAAGATGGTAGTGAATTCCATGTTGCACCAATCGTGAATTACTCAGTTAAACGAGAAAAAGTTCCATTTATCTTTTCAAAGTATAGACGAGAACTTTCATCAATTGAGGAAGGATTCCTAAAGACAACTATCTATGACGCATTCCGTATGACCGCAAATGCCTATACTGCGGAAGAACTAATTTCAAATCGTCAAATATTTGAAAATAAAGTTAGAGCGAAGTTGGAATCGGATTTACTTAAAGAAGGGTTCATTATCAACCAATTAACCTCAAATTTAGGTTATCCTGAAACATTTAAGAAAGCGATTGAGGCTAAGAACAACGCGGTTCAAACAGCCCTTACGGCAGAAAATCAAGTTAAGACCGCTGAAGCACAGGCAAAAATCAAAGTCGCAGCCGCTGAAGGTGACGCTCAAGCAATGTTGGCAACCGCAAAGGCAGAAGCCGAATCAAACAAATTAAAACAATCGACCCTAACTCCAATGTTGTTACAACAAAGGTGGATTGAGAGATGGGATGGACACTTAAGTCAATATCAAATGGGTAATGGAAGTAATTTTTATCTACCAATTAAATAATTTTCCATAAAACACTAATAAAAATAAAATCCTCATCCTTTGATGAGGATTTTTTTATGTATTTAAATAAATTTCATTATATTTGCACTATGAAAAATTTAATAGAAACTTTGGAAAAATATTATGAAGATGGTTTGTTATACAAACAAACACATCCAACATTACCATTAACCATATGGAACTACACTCCAAAAGTTCAATACGAAAACATTTGGGATAAGATAACTTTGCAATGCCGCGGACTGGTAACAGATGACAACGGAAATGTTGTGGCAAGACCATTCGAAAAATTCTTTAATATCGAGGAGGATATGCACATTCCAACATCAGAATTTGAGGTTTATGAGAAAATGGATGGTTCCTTGGGAATACTATTCAACTACGAAGGAGAATGGGTATTTGCAACACGAGGTTCATTCACATCAGAACAATCAATTAAAGGATTCGAGATGTTGAAAAGATACAATTACACTAAACTTCATGAAGGATATACCTATTTGTTTGAAATCATTTACAATGAGAATCGTATAGTGGTAAAATACCCATTTGAGGACTTGATATTACTCGGAATGATAAATACTGAAACTGGATATGAAGTTGATTTGTATGGTGAAGGTGTTGATGTTAGATTGACAAACTTAATATATAATATTGGTTTCAAAGTTGTTAAAAGATATGACGGAATTGAGGATTATACAAAATTAAAATCTTTGATTGATAATAATGCCGAAGGGTTTGTTGTTCGTTTCTCAAATGGAGATAGAATGAAAATCAAAGGTGAAGAATACATACGTCTCCACAAAATAATGACCAATGTTTCAACTACAGGAATATGGGAAATGTTATCCAATGGTGACAATGTTAATGAATTATTGAAAGATGTTCCGGATGAGTTTTACAAAAAAATTCAAAACTATGTTAGAGATTTAAAATATAACTATGTTCAAATATCTGAGATGGCCGGAAAACTTCACGATGGGTTCCGTTATGGTAAATATAACGATGTAGACCCGGAACCAACAAAAAAAGAATTTGCAGAATTCGTATTCAAACAACAAAAAGTATTACATCCTGTGATGTTTGCAATGTGGGACAAAAAAAAATATGATAAAATAATTTGGAATATATTGAAACCGGAATTTGAAAAACTTTAACACCATGAAAGAGAAATTAAATGAAATTTATGAAAAAAATGTAAGTGAAACTTATGTTATCGATAAAGAAGGAGTTGTCAAATCGATGGAAGATGCTTATAATTTAGGTATCACTGATGTTTTTAAATGGTTATCGAATATGGATTATCTAACGGACAACATGCAATACATAATTGATGAATGGAACAATCAAAATAACAACAAAATATGACAAACGAAGAAAGAATCGAGGAAATAATTTTTGAAATTCATAAGTTAGATAAAAAAGAGCCCTTTTTTGAGTTAATTAAAGTATTATATACTGATTATCTAAAAAAAGATAGGATTGATGTTTATGAAATGGCATACAAAATCATTAAAAATAACGAAAAAATAAATAAAAATGAAAAATAGGAAAGAAATTAGGCGTTACTGCCAATTAATTGCGGAGATTAACTCAATCCATTGGTCAATCGATAATAGTGAATATCGTGCGGATACCATAAAATTCGAAGAAAAACTTACCTCATTAGAAAATGAGTTGGAAACAATATTAAAAAAATTAGTCCAAGAATAATGATAACATTTATTAAAAATAATTTTGGAGAACTTTTAATCTCATGTCTTGTTATAATGGTTATTGCAACATTTGTGGTAAATTTATATTATCGAGAAAGTAAAATTGTAAATGGCGTTGTCCTTGAACATGGTGTTACCTCAGATAAATATGGTGATAGGACTTATATCACAATTATTAAAACTGATGATGGTTTTATTGAGGAAAAAACTGGTTTAAACTGGTATGTAACACCAATTAATCAGAATGTTAAGGTTGAAGTTTATAGATGGAAAAAAATAAAATTATGAAAATATTATCAGTAATAGTAATTATTTGTCTTATAATCCTTAACTTTATTTCTGTTGAGGATTGTCCTTGTAATAGAGTTCATCATCCCTCAAGACTAGTTTTATTAGATAGTAGTAAGATGTTAGTGGGTAAAGTAGATAAAATAGAATCTGATATTGATGGTGATATACATATAAGATTAAAGATAGGTGATAGTTCATTATTGGTAAAAAATAACTATAAAGATGAAAATGGGTGTATGGTGGGAGAAATTGTATGTGCGGTTCCATCGATATTCACGGTTTGTTGGTTTTATAAAAATGAAATAACTATACCTAGAGAAGGTGATAGTATAGAAATAGAAGGGCCTTATGTTTTTGATAAAACCCATGAGATAACAGAAATACACCCTATAATGAATTTAAAAATTATTAAATAATGAATAATATAGATAAACAATATCAAGATTTACTTCAAGACATTCTTGATAATGGTATAAATAAAACAGATAGAACAGGAACAGGGACTATAAGTGTGTTTGGTAGACAAATAAAACATAACATGAAAGATGGGTTTCCATTGTTAACTACCAAGAAAATGGCATTTAAGACAATGGTAACTGAGTTACTATGGTTCCTTCGTGGTGATACAAACATTAAGTTCCTTGTTGATAATGGTTGTCATATTTGGGATGGTGATTGTTTCTCTAATTACCAAAAACAAATGCATAAGATAATGATGAATAATATCAAATATGAAAAAGGGTTTGATACAACGGTATTGAATGAAAGAACAGATGGTTTTTGGTCTTATGAAGAATTCATAAACAAAATAAAAACAGATGATGAGTTTGCTAAAAAGTGGGGTGAGTTAGGTTCAATTTATGGTAAGCAATGGAGAAATTGGGAAGGATTTGAACAAGGTTATAACACCATTTATAATGAAGAATTTATTGGTTCAGATAAAACTCAATTAAAAGATACCAAAGGTATAGACCAAATTCAAAACTTAATCAACGACCTTAAAACAAACCCAGATTCAAGGAGATTGATGGTGAACAGCTGGAATGTAGGTGAATTAGACCAAATGGTTCTTCCACCTTGTCATTATGGATTTCAAGTTTATACAAGAGAGTTGAGTATGAGTGAGAAGGAACTTTGGTATAAAAATAACAATGTCAACCCAAACTCACCCTGGTATCCAACCTTCCCAACCAGAGCAATATCTTTAATGTATAATGCTAGAAGTCAAGATGTTCCATTAGGAACTCCATTCAATATCGCATCATATGCCTTACTATTAGAAATAATTGCAAAGATGGTTAATATGGTTCCTGACGAATTGATTACAAATATGGGTGATTGTCATATTTACTCAAATCAAATTGATGGAATTAAAGAACAAATTGGTAGAGATTATACATTAGAGGAACGACTTAATATGGTTTCTGAGGAAATACAAAAAGAATTTAGTAGTGGTATAGTTAATTTACCTAATTTTCCAAACACTCCAGTTTGGAGTGATGGTGGGAAAATGTCCTGTTTAGATGATTTTGGAGTGCCTCGTAGAACAAGAGAACCATATCCATTACCAAAGTTAGTTCATATGAAAACAGATGATTTTTATAAATCATTGTCAAATGATTTAAGTTTGTTAACACATTTGGATAATACTGATTTTGTTGTTGAAAATTATCAATCACACCCATCTATAAAAATGCCGCTATCAAATTAAATTATGAAAACAGAAGAACAGATTAAAAAAAAGTATAAGGAGATGTTAGAACATACAAAACTCCTAACAGATAAATACCAGAACCCAAACAATCACGATGATGTCAATGTCAACAATATTCAAGAACATATACGAAATGCAAATGAACAATTTAGCATGAACTCGTTAATCGAATGGGTTTTAGATATTAAAAAATAAAAAAAAAATTAAAAAATATGGAAAATTACAAAGGAGATTATTATAATCCTGAAACATTTGAAAAAACAGAAATCGAAACTAAAATACCTAATTATTTGGTGACACATATTAAAGAATCGCTAGACAAATTAGAAGAACATTTTGTCACACCTATTTTAATCAATCCCGAAGACACATCTGTTGTTTTTGGTGTTATGAATAATGAAAATAAATTAAAATATAGAATAGTAATTACACCAACATTATCAAATTAAATTATTATATAAAAAATACAAAAATTACATGAAATACATCTTAAATTTAGACAATGTGTCTTTGAAAGACATTAATATTGTTGGAGGAAAAAACGCATCATTGGGTGAAATGTTACAACGCCTAAAAAAATTAGAAATTAAAGTCCCTAATGGATTTGCAATAACTATTGATGGTTATTATGACTTCATAAAACATAATAACTTAGATAAACCAATCAGAGAACTTATTGGGAATCTAAAAGAAAATGACATTATTGAGCTTAGAAGAACCGGTTTAATGGTAAGACAATTAATTCGTAATGGAGTTTTTCCTGAACAATTAAAAAACGAAATACAAACAAAATATCGTGAGTTGTCCGAAATTTATGGTCAAACAATGACTGATGTGGCGGTGAGGTCATCGGCAACCGCAGAAGATTTGCCTGACGCTTCTTTTGCAGGTCAACAAGAGACTTTCTTAAATGTTAGAGGTTCAGAATCAATCTTAGAATCAGTTAGAAATTGTTTTGCATCTTTGTTCACCGATAGAGCGATTTCATATAGAAATTCTTTTGGTTATGACCATTTCGATGTTGGATTGTCGGTATGTATTCAAAAAATGGTCCGGTCAGATTTATCTTCGTCCGGAGTTGCATTTTCATTAGATACTGAAAGTGGATTTAAAGATGTTGTTATGATTAATGGTTCATATGGTTTAGGAGAAATGATAGTCCAAGGAACAATATCACCAGACGAATTTATTGTATTTAAACCATTATTGGAAAAAGGATTTAGTTCCATAATTGAAAAAAAATTGGGAAATAAAGACCAAAAAATGATTTATGGTGAAGACCACGGAAAATTAACCAAAATCGTTAATATTGATGATGAACATAGAAACAAATTTTGTATTAACGATAAACAAGTATTAGAAATCGCAAAATGGGTTACATCAATTGAAAAATACTACTCAGAATTAAAAGGACATTGGTGTCCAATGGATGTGGAATGGGCGATTGACGGATTAACTAATGAGTTATATATTGTTCAGGCTAGACCTGAAACAATCCACTCAAGGAAAAAAAGAGATATATTAACCGAATATACAATTAATACTGAAAATTTAAAACCTATTGTTAAAGGTAGTGCGGTTGGAGATAAAATCGCTAATGGAGAAGTAACTATTATGTATTCATTAGATGGTAGAGACGGGTCGTTAGATTGTTCTGAATTTGTTGAGGGAAGTGTCTTAGTAACTGATATGACAGACCCTGATTGGGAGCCTATAATGAAAAAAGCGTCTGCGATTATAACAAATCGAGGAGGTAGGACATGTCACGCAGCGATTGTTGCAAGAGAAATGGGATTACCGGCAATTGTTGGAACAATGAATGCTACGGAAATATTAAAAAATAATCAAAAGGTGACGGTATCTTGTGGAGAAGGAGATGTTGGTTTTGTATATGATGGTTTCATTGATTATGAGAAAATTGAAACAAATTTGGACGATTTACCTGAAGTTTCAACACCAATTATGTTGAATGTTGCATCTCCCGAAATCGCATTTAAGTTTTCAAATCTTCCAAACGCAGGTGTTGGTTTGGCAAGAGAAGAATTCATAATAAATAACTATATAAAAGCACATCCAATGGCGTTATTAAAACATAAAGAAATTGGAGATGAGGAATTAACAAAACAAATTAATTCAATTATTAAAGGGTATGATGATGAAGAAACTTTCTTCATTAAAAAATTAAGTTATGGTATTGCAAGAATTGCCGCAGCGTTTTACCCCAATAAAGTTATTGTTAGACTTTCAGACTTTAAATCAAATGAATATAAAAATCTTTTAGGTGGGTCGTATTTTGAACCGGATGAAGAAAACCCAATGATTGGTTGGAGAGGAGCATCAAGATACTATTCCGACAAGTATAAAGAAGCTTTTGGTATGGAAATTAAGGCAATAAAAAGAGTTAGGGAAAAAATGGGATTTGATAATGTCGTTGTTATGATACCTTTTTGTAGGACCATAGATGAGTTATTGAAAGTTTATAAGGTTATGGAATCTTATGGGTTAAAACGAGGTGAGAAAGGGTTAGAAGTTTATTTAATGGCGGAATTACCATCAAACATTTTTATGGCGGAAGAATTTTCAGAATATGTGGACGGATTCTCAATTGGGTCAAACGATTTAACACAATTAGTGTTAGGTTTAGATAGGGATTCCGCACTTGTTTCTCCAATTTACGATGAAAGAAATCTTGCGGTTAAAAGAGCGATATCTCATTTAATAAAAATTGGAAAGAAAACAAATACGAAAGTTGGAATTTGTGGTCAAGGTCCGTCTGATTTCCCTGATTTCGCAGAATTCTTGGTGGAAGAAGGTATTGATAGTATCTCAATAACACCGGATTCATTATTAAAAACATTAAAAACTTTAAGTAAATTAAAAAAATAATTTCAATTTTATTAATTTTATTCGTTATGGGCTCGTGTTCAAAAGACGAGCTCATACCCAATAAGATTACCAGTAAAATCAAACAAACTGAGGTTAAACCTAAAGATACTCTTAAACCAAAGAAGAAAAAGTTCAGACTTTTTAGAAAAAAGAAATGTAAAGTTTCACAAGTTTCTCCGCAAATCTCCTAACATATCGATTAACTGAATCTAATTCAGGTTCCATATTTTTAGAATCCATATAACTCAAAATTCCTTGCACCATTTTATCTTTGGATTTGTTGGCCATATCTAACATCTCCTCATATTCTTCATTATCTTCTTGGTTTGTTCCATAATTCATGTCAATCCATTCTTTACCCGAAAATAAGAATGGTGAAGATGAATGCATGTTAACAACTCGACTTTCTCTAACTTTATTCAAAAATTCTCTAAAAAATCTCCAATCAAAATGGTCAAATATTTCGGGATTTTCCGAAAAATAATCTATTCGAGAATCTCCAACTTTTGATTCTTTAATTTGACTATCAGCAACTTTAACCCAACTATCGGTTACACTAATTAATGCTAAACTAGACCCGTTATCCCACTTAACTTCGATAATTTTTCCATCTTCCTCAAATGGGTCACGACCTACTTTAGTGACAACTCCTTCAACTCCCATTGGAACTCCAGTCTCTCCATCCATATGAAGACACATTACTCTATCACCTTTAACTAATTCAGGATTTAATTCTCTTTTTGACATATAAATAAATTATTCAATATATTTATAAATATATGGAATTTTTAATTAACGAATCTCAATTGAGAGTTATCTTACAAGAACAAGACCAGTCAAAAATGACTGACTATATGAAAGAATTATATTCATTCACGAGTAATATCATCAATAAAGTTAGAAAAACATACGGATTAAATTTGAAGTTGTTGCTAACTTGGGGGGCATCGGTTGGTGGTTTAGTGATGCCATTAGATAATTTTATCAGAAGTGGTAGGTTTGATATCACGGATGAACAAGTGGCGTTACTTTTGGTTGGGGTTGCTTGCACATATTTCTACGACAATGAAAACGCATTAAAAAAGATTTTATCGAAAATAAAAGAAGAGGGTCTTGAGGATATTTTTAAAGAAGTTCTATTAAAAGGTAAAAATCTTAAGGATTCGTTCACCAAATTCATTAAATCTTCTAAAGTTACCATAAATTCAACTTTGGATATCATAACATATGCGTTTTTGATTCCAATAATAACGGACATTCAGTCTTCAATTACTTCCGGGGAAGATATCCAAACAGTATCAATGAAAGTCGCCAAAAGATTGGTTGCTTCGGGAGTTGTCTTGGTTGGTCAGGTCGTTTTAACTGAAATTATAAAAAAAATTATCAAGAAACTTTCCTAAGATAATTCAAGGATTCGTTTAATAACTTTCTCAACATCTTTTGGTGATAAGTTATGTTTTGAGTAATTCTTTACAAACCATCCTCTAATCACATCTTCGAGTGGTTTTCTTTCTTTTTGAGCTCTTCTTATAAATCCCGCCAATTGAGCCTCTAATTCGTGTTTTTGGGTATAATATTCTAAAGAGTTTTCAGGTTCATATTCCGGGAATTCCTCTCCTCTATCCAATTGAGACATATGTTCTATCTCATGTCTAACTAACTCATTGAGTTCAAAATGTAATTCTTCTAAAATTTCTCGGTCGAGATTTGGATTGGAGACTATTTCAATCAATATAATATCTTCATCTGGATAATATTCACCATCAACTTCAACGGTCTCAACATCTTCACTTGTATTTAATGTTAATTCGATTGAAAACGGACTATAAAGTTTAGGACTCGTATAAACCGTTTCATTACTAATATCTTCAGGTAAAACATATTCTCCTTCTTTTTGGTATTTAACCACAGACATAATATCTTTGACTACTTTTCTTACGATATTGTCGTATCTTCCTTCATTAATAAAACTTTCATTAATTTCGCTCTTTAAATTATTAACCACTTTATTACAAAAAATGTGATTTTCGATGTTAAAAAAATTTAGTAAATTATATAAACTATTACTTACTCGTGAAGTCACTTGAAAAAGTGTGGTATCGGTAGTTGTTAATGTTTTTTCATTTCCTCCGATTGACTCAAAAATATGATTTAGGATTTTAGAACTAACTCTACCCGCACTCTCAAGATATAATGTATATTCGATAACATCTTGCCAATCACCAACAACTATCAATTTACGGATTCCTGTAAGTTTAAGTTTATAATTAATAACTTCCTCTTCATAGTAAGGAGACTCTATCGTAAAATTGTGTACTTTAAGAAAATTATTAATTCGTTCTATTGGGAAATTTATTGGTTCCATAATCTATAAATATCCCTTAAAATGGTATTGATAATCCTACACCATATCTAAACCCTTTTGAGTAATTTAATCCTAAAGAAAAATCCAAAGTTTTTTTATTTCTAGTTATCATTCTAATTGGGTATAATTTAACCCAAACATCCGGAATTAATTCTAAATCAATTTGTCCATTTTCAATAAATGTTCCAGCCATAATACTAAATGAATTACTTTTATCAACATATGAAAGACCTAATCTATTCATAATTGATAATGGAGTGGTATATGTATATGGTTGTGGGAATGATGTGGTGTAATATCCCCCAACATATAACCCAACTTGTTTAAAGTTATATGAAGCAACTAAAGAGTTTTGGTTTGGGATATATAAAATATCGGTTTGTTGAGATTTTACAGATAATGTTACCGCTAAGAAAACTAATGTTATTATTTTTTTCATATCTAACTATTTTATGTTGCAAATATACATAAAAAATTTGATTTAGAGGTAAATATATTTTATATTTTAAAAAAAACTGAAACAATGTCCAGACTTAACGAATTAAAACGAGACAACCCATCATTAATCCTTAATGTTATCGAAATTATCAATAGTTTATTTAATAAAAGCAAATATACCGAATTATCGGTCAATTTAATTAAAAACTATCGAGATAACAGAATGAATAATTATGATAGAGCCGATAATCTAAAGTTAGAATTAATTCATGAATTTAAATTAGATGAAGATTTTGTAAACTCAAAATCCAATGAAGAAATAATTAATATTCATTGGTGTTTAGTTGATTATTTTGGGTATCATAATTTTGAGTTGATTAAAAAATTTGAAGAATTAAACGAAAGAAATTTAATAATTAATAATGATTTAACTAAATTTAAAACTTTTGAGGAGTTAGAGTTGGAGGTATCTTTAGCCGAATTAAAATCGGTGACTAAAGATTTAGAAAAGCAAACCATTAAATTATATGAAAATGATGAATGGTTAGTTATTAAACCTATGTCTTTTTTGGCATCTAAAAAATATGGGGCAACTACAAGATGGTGTACCACTATGGAACACAATCCTGATTATTATTTGAAATACTCAAGAAATGGTATTTTAATTTATTGTTTAAATAAGAAAACAGGCGATAAGGTTGCGGCATATAAATCCCTTTCCACTCACGAAAATCGCGAAACATCTTTTTGGGACATGTCCGACATCAGAATTGATTCAATTGAAAGTGGATTACCTAATGAAATTATGGAAGTCATTAAGAATGAGTTCATTAATATGAAAAAAACTAACTGGGATTTATTGTCCGAAGATGACGCAAATAATCAATTACTATGGATTCAGCGAAACTCGTTTGAGAAAGAGTTTAGAGTACCTGAACCTATGTTGACAAGAATTGGAATTGAGGAATACACTGAGGAGATTAATGAATATGTTGGAGAACCTGGTGAACTTAGCTTTGTCCCTCAAAGAGCTCGAATTATTCCGTTTAGACCACATGAAACCTCAAATGATGAGGTCCCGACGAATCGAGATTAATCAAATTCTTCAATCTCAACAACTAAATTACTACCACCCTTTAACACACGATGCCAAGCAAGTTTTGGAATAAAGATTTGTTTGGTGTCGTCCAATTTTATGGGTAATTCATTTTCCATTTGAAATTGCCATCCACCACCCTCAAGAATTGTAACTTTTCGGTCGTTAAGGTCTTGGTGCCATTTTAATTCATAATCATCAACATCGGGACTAAATGTCCTGATTTTTTTATTGTCAATTTCAACTTGTTCAAACGGAAACTCCATGATAGATTTTAATATGAATGTAGTTTACCAAGAATTTGAAGACGATAATCCCAATTGTTTGGCGTAACGACCAACCGAACAACTCCAATATCCTGCAGTCGTTCTATCTTTCTTTTGGTCACATTTATGACGAGCTCTAAAAGACTTAGCCGCCTTTTTATTTGCGTTTTTAACTCTTAATCCAGGGTCACCAAAAGTAACTTTTTTAATTCCACCACCCGGTGATTTTACATAAACCGCAAACTTTTTAGGTCCACCAGGTGTTCTGAATGGTTTGTTTAATTTAACATTCTTTCCACGATGTTTGGCTTCAGATAAAATATCTTCTTCAGTCTCGACCTCATAAATAAATGGTGCGTCCAAGTATATGTATTCCTTACCTATTTTCACTTTTTTACCTAAATCGGATTCTATCATCATAGTATCCTCTTCATTTAATTTTATATTTCCTTCGGTATATAATTTTCTTACCTCATTAACTAAATCAAAATAACTTTCAGAGTAAACTCTAAAAACATTATCAGTTAATGTTAGACCATTGTCTATATGATATTGTAGAGCATCTGAAACTTTAACATTTTCAGTTAATACTAAAGTTCTATTTAATTGTTCTTCTAATGTTTCTCTAATTAGTTTGCGTAAATTCATCACATTTTATTTTACTTATAAATATACTAACATGTATCTTTATTGGGAAGAAGATGATAAGTCAACATCACCTAATACAATATACCTTAAATTTAACACAATTGGTGATGTTGTAAAATTAACATCAAAAAAAGATGATGAATTTATAGTATTAAAATTATTCAATGTTATGGTTGAATAGGTTGACGATGTGAACCATAACACTTCGGTTAGTGGATTCATCCCCGTTAAACTTCTTGCAAGTAGATATCCATCATCAATATAAACTCTTCCATTTTTGTTAATATCACCAGCTCTCATCTTCGGTCCGGTATTCAATACCAATCCCGGGTTTAATACCGGAGGAACGCTAACATTTCTCGCTTCGTTCAATAATAAAGATAAATCGTTGTTAGTTAATGTTGTTGAGAATGATGGGATTATCCTATAAGTCATATTATATTCGTTTGGTTTCAATGAGTAATTTCCACTTATATCAACATTACTACTATCAATTAATGTGGTGATTGCGCCATTAATTTTGAATAATTTTAATTTTGGTCGATTAACCAACCCTGATGGTATGGAAAGATTTCCACTTATTGTTTCGGTTGGGGGTAAGTTTGGATTTGGTTGGGCTCCAGCAATTGTAGTCTTAAAATCAAAAGTATTGCCATAAGGATAAGTTCCACATATTACAGGAGAACCGGAATATTGCATAATAAATCTCATAAAAACGGGTCCGTTAAAGACTGTCGTTGGAACAACAAATGTTGAGGTTATTGTTTTGGTTCCTGTCCAAGAAGTGTTGGTGCTATGAACTAATTCTCCAGCATCTGTTAAAACTCCATTCCCGTTAAAATCAATCCATAATTTGAAATATTCCATGTAATTACCATTTGTAACTGCGGTATATGAAATGGATATGGTTTGACCTGCGGTAATGGTTGGGACTGCCGTTCCATTGGTGTAGTTAAAATAACCTGCCGGATTACCTCCGGATGCTGCGGTAAATCCATTACTACCTGCATATGTTTGTCCGTTTATCGTAACACTGGAAACATACTCACAACAAAATGTTGTTGGGTAACTAGCACATAATGAAGTTTGAGAGTGCGCGAAACTGCTTATCGATAATAAAATAAATAACAAATATTTCATCATAAATTAATTTTTGAACCAATTAGGAAAAACGAAAGAACCGGAAAGTCGGGATTGGTGCTCGTGTTTAGTTTATAGTTCATATTGACTTTAAATCTTTTTGTAAACTGATAATCAACACTTGTCCCGATAAAGGCACTGAATGTTCTGTCCGAAACACTGACTTTATCAACAGAGGAATACATCAATGGTGTGGATATTACATACAATTCAGGTGAGAGTATCATTCTTTTCCCGACTTTAAATGGTTTAGTGTAAAATGCTGTCATCGCAGGACTTAAATATAAATTCACATCTTCAGGGCTTTTAGTAATAGAACCGCTAACATTAAAACCCGTAATTCCATATTTTCCCGCATTTAGAATCATACTATACCCTAAAAAACTCATAAGATTACCATATGAATAAACTCCAGTTAAATTCAAATTATGAATTAATTTCAATTTTTTGTTCTTACTAAAGTGCATTTTGGTGTATCTCCCTGTTAATGCGAATTGTTTGAAATTTAACCAAATCATCGAGTTTAATCCCCAACTTGAGGTTCCAGTCATCGATGATTGTGACATTCCAACATTAATGATTGGTGTAAAACTTCTGTCCATATTTTGGGCACTTGTTAAATCAGATGAAACTATGATTGGATTAGACCTACTATTACTTTTACCACCTCCTTTACTACCTCCTGAACCTTTATCATTGTTCGCATCAGTTGTCATTGTTGTTGTCACCGCAACTTCACTACCTTGACCACCTGTTTCACTACCTGTTTCACTACCTGTTTGACCACCTGTTTGACCACCTTCACTCTTGGTTGTTTCTTGAGTATTAGTTGAATTTGAAGTTGTTGATGTATTGGTTGTCTCTGTAGTGGTTGAGTTATTCTTTACACTTGGTCCACCATTCCCTTCAGTTTTTGTCGTATTATTTCCACTACCTTGACCACCTGTTTGACCACCGCTTTTTGTTGTACTTGTTGTTGAATTTCCTCCGCTTTTTGTTGTACTTGTTGTTGAATTTCCTCCACCTTGTGTTGTACTTGTTGTTGAATTTCCTCCGACTTTTGTTGTGCTTGTTGTTGAATTTCCTCCGACTTTTGTTGTGCTTGTTGTTGAATTTCCTCCACCTTGTGTTGTACTTGTGGGTGATGGAGTATTATTCGAAGAAAAGACACTTGAGTTAAATGTTGACGGAAATGGGACGCCGGATGTAGAAATTGTTGGTGGTGGTTGTGAATTACTTTTTTTCTCATTTTTTTCATTTTTCGATGTTTTTTCATCCGAATTTGAACTCAAATCCGTATTCACTAACATTCCTGATTCCGCGTTAACTTGTCCCATAATACTTCCTACCACACTTTGAATTGTGTTCCCAATTATTTGGGAGGTTATTTGGTTTCTAATTATTGTTGTGGTTTGAATCGAACATGGTGTTAATCTCCTATATTCGGTATAGACTTGGTTAATCCAAGTGGCAAAAACACCACTAATAACATCATCAGCGGTGAAATATTTTTGTTGACCTAAAAATGACACTAATGAACCATTTCCACTTTGTATTGGAAGGTTGAATTGTGTAATTTCTTTAGTACAAGGGTCTACAAAAGTGTAGGTAAATGTTTGACCAATCGCGGTGATATTTGTAAATAAAAGTATCAATAAGATTGGTAATATTTTTAACATTTTTAATGAGTAAAGATTTGTTTTTTAATCATCCTTGTCACGATTTTAGAACATGCACTTTCCAATGACTTTTTGGTTGTTATACCAATTGTTGATTGATTGAATTTTACATCAGTCAAATTATCGTCATTTAATAAAGTCATTTCTCTTGTTGTTGACGCTTCCCCTAATCCTGATGCGGTGAAATAAGCTCCGGTTTCAGCATTAACAAATTTAACTTGGAGTCCTAACCGAGTTGTCAAGGTATTCTTGACACTTCCTTTAAGTTTTATGGTTTCATCTTCACTAACACTAAAATCATAAACCTCAACATAAACAAAGTAGTGAGCCAATCTAATCTTACCTCTACCATTTAATGTGTCCTGTGAGATTCCTGCTTGAGATGCTTGAAATTGTTTCACCATTCTGTTCTTAATTTCCGTTTTGTCTTCAGTAAAAATAAATCTGTCGGTAAATTCCAAATATTCGACTACGATGTTTGTCAAACCTAACCCAACCCTTTTATCTTTTAACTCGGGATATGACTCATATAATTCAGGAGTTACCCCAATGTTTAACAATTGAATCGGTATTGGTTTTCCGGTGTATTCAGGTAATGTGTCCATTGACGCATTCTTTTCGAAAGATGCTCGGTATTGTTCTGTCTTAATGGTTCCAACTTGAGAGTACGCCACGAAACTTATCATACTCGCTAAAATCAATATTATTTTTTTCATATTATTCTTCAATTGGTTTAATTAGTCCACAAACCAAACATTCTTCGTCACCATCACCATCTGAGTCACCCCAAACATGCTGACAATTTCTGTGTGGGAAATATTCGTCAATAACACCATCATTGTCGAAGTCTAATCCGTCCATAACACCATCTCCATCTTCATCAACTTCAACACCAATTTTTGTAACTTGGTCATTTACTTGGACAGGTTGTCCAACTTCTTCACTTGTCGGTAAAACTAATGGTTCTATTGACATTGGAACGATTGGGTTACTTGGTATATCTGCCGTGTTTGAAAGAGATGTACCATCCTCCTCATCCATTTTCTGGACTAGCATTTTATCTTTATCGGTATCACTGAACCAGTAATCGATAATTTTACCATAAGAACCAATAAATGCACCTAATAAAAGAAGTAGTAATTCTTTCCACTCGGTTGACATTGGTGTTTTCCACATTATGGCTCCGAAGATTCCTCCTATAATAAGGATAAACCCACCTAATACCATGGCAGTAATATACCATCTTCTTTTCATCATCGAATTTAGAAGTTCTTTAAATCCTGTTGGTTGTTGATTTTTTACCATTGTGGTTCTTTAGTTTTTAATTCGTCTTGTTTAGGTTCAGCTTTTTTTGTTTCTTGTGGTGCTGATTTTTCAACAACTTTTTCTTTGATTATCGTTGTTGTTCCACCTGCGGTTGCAGTTTGTTGTTGTGTGTTGTTGATGTTAATTACTGGTGCTGCTTGTTGAACCGGGTGTGGTTCTGACGCTTCTTCTTTTCCACCGAAAAGTTGAGTGCTTATCCATACTCCTCCCGCAGTTACAAGAGTGGTTAAAGCACCAATGATTGTTTTTTTAAGACCTGACCAAGTTCCGTCATTTGTCTCTACATTTTGTTCTTCTGACATTTTTTTAAAGTTTAATAAAAGGTTTAGTTATTTGTTTATTATCGCCGGACAATACCAATAGATAGTTTCCTTGGGATAGTTCAGGATGGTTTATATTTTTTGTGATTTTTGTATTGGTCCCATCTGAATTAATATATCCTAAGTCAATCATTAGTTTACCTTGATAATCATAAATAGAGACATTCATGTTTGTGTTAGGTAATAATTCAAATTCTGTTGTAAAATTACCTGTATTTGGATTAGGGTAAATACTAATCGTTGGCTCTGTGATATTACTCACTACTTGTGTCATTTTATACATCATCACAACTCTTTGTGATGCTAACACAATATTCAAATGGTCTCCTTCTTTATCTGAAGCATCCATTAATTGTCTGATAACAACATCGGTTGAAATATCATCCGTTGATGTTTTGGCTAAAAATTTTAATTTAAAAGGGGTCGCTAACCCTTGTAGCGACCCATTTTTTTGGTTATTCATTGCTCCGAATCTAACAATACCATTTACATCGTCATTGGTTACATATTGTAACCAAGGACCTTGTAAATTTGATACTATCTCATCGAATGAAACTTTATTGACATCATATTTTATCTCAAATTGTAAACCATTACTAAGTTCACCATTTGTTGAGATGTTAAATGGAACATACATTGGTTCACCCACAGAATAAACATCAGGAATATTCACATCAAATTGTCCTTTGTAAATCGCTGCGAATATTTCAGTTGTTCCGTTAAATACCGGTGAAGAGTGTGTTCTATCAACATCACCTAAAACAAAATATTTGATGTCTAAACTTAAATTTGTTAATCCAACACTATCATAAATGAAAGTTCCTCTATTAGAGTAATTTACCCAATCAGTCCATTGGTTACTTCCTAACACAAGAGAATCATATTCATCTTTACTAAAGACATTTATTAATTTTGAAGTGTCGATAGGTTTTAACCCTGAAACTGATGCGTATATCCCGTAAGGGTCACCACCATCTAATTTAGTGTTTAAGTTAATATCACCAATTAAAAATCCTAAACCATGTTTCAAATAAAGGTGTCCATAAGTTTGATTAACATCAGTGTAAACATATTCATTATACGCTTTAATCGCGTCTGAAATGGTTACTGCGTTGTCTCTAATGTAATTCAAACTATCCTGTGGGAATCTAACTTCAATTTTATATTTAGTATTCTCATCAACATTATTTAAAGTATATGTTCCATTGATGTTTGGTTTAGTTTGTGACACCAAGTTTCCGGTATTTTTCTCATAACAATAGATTGTCGGAAGAAGTCCTGTTGTCATTGTTGTTGGGAACCAAACTTTACCTGAAATAGTTAAATTACCTAACAACTTAACTCTTTGTTTTTGAATGTTAAGACTTGCGATGTTATCACCTATTGAAGTTCCGTCCACTTTAAACATTCTCGACCAATTCACAATAATTGAATCTGATTCATAATTTGATTCAACATTATTGATAATGAATTTGTTATGGATAATATACCCATTTGACGAGAAATTCGCGGCACTTCCTGAAGCGAATATTAGGTAATTACGACCTACTTTCCAGTTAGTGTCTGAAGTATAATTATATATCCCTGTTGCGGATGTATATGAACTATACTTGTAGTTATTCCATTCTTGGTAATCCAAGGTTGGAGTGTTGGTTGAATATGTTGCATCAACCGATGTCGAAATGTGCGTAAATAGGGTTTTCTTAAATTGAAAATCGATTTGGAAAGTTCTGATATCAACCCCTGATGCTGGTTTGTAATACCATGCAACATCAATTGTGTCTCCTCTCCTGACCGTTTTTAATTGTTGAAAATGACCTATTTCCGGTGTTTGTGAATATCCAATTACACTTAAAAGTATAAATGACATCACCGAAATTAGTTTTTTCATTTTTTAAATAAATTAATGATTAATGTCTCTGAGGACTTTTTTATAACATTCGAAACTGAAGTTTGATTAATTCCTCCATTTTCTGATATTATTAAGGTTGACATGGAAATCTCCGAAGATTCCCCACTCACAATAGTTTCTTTTAGTTTTTTACCTTCTTTGTTATACAAACGACCCCTAACTCTCAATATCGTTTCATTATCACTTTTGTGAAAAACTGAAATTCCGGAATTTGTTTCTATAACATCAAAATACAATAGTTCGACCTTGATGTAATAGTCGGCATTACTCGCCGAGTCCGTAACATCATAGTTTAACGCCTGTAAATTTTCTAAAAGAATGTTCTTAAATCCGAAAACTAAATTTCGGTTTTTTGTTAATGACCCAATCTCAATATTATTTTCAATTGATTGGATAAAAACTTTTTTGGGGGGTTCTTGATTTGTGAAGGATGTTAATAGCAACGCCACTAGCATCAAAGTGAGCATTTTTTTCATTTTAATAGTATCTTGGTATTGATAAATATTTCAAAACTTATTGTTGGTGGATATTTATTATAAAAAATATATTATGTTATTAAAAATTGGTTCTAAAGGAGATGATGTAAAAAAACTCCAAACAAAATTAGGTCTTGTGTCTGACGGACATTATGGAGCGCTAACCGCAACATCAGTAAAAAAATGGCAAGCAGCTAATGGATTGACTGCCGATGGTATGGTTGGGCCGGGAACTTGGAATAAAATGTTTGGAACAACTTCCGAACCATCTAATATAATTCAAGAAGATAAAATCATTCCTCAACCTGTTGCTTCAGTTGGAGGATTAAAAATTGATAAATTAAGAGGTCATATACCTGATTCAGTTATCTCACAAATACCTGATACCGCAGCAAAATTTAATATTACAAATAACTTGAGATTAGCCCACTTTTTGGCTCAATGTGGTCATGAATCAGGTGGGTTCAAAGCGGTTAGTGAGAATGTTAATTATTCCGCGGCAGGTCTTAAGGGTATTTTTGGAAAATACTTTCCCGGTAATTTAGCGGAATCATACGCTCGTAATCCACAAAAAATCGCTAGTAGAGTTTATGGTGGAAGAATGGGTAATGGTCCTGAAGCAACTGGAGACGGATACAAATTCCGTGGCCGCGGGTTTATACAATTAACTGGAAAAAATAACTACACTCAGTTCTCCAAATTTATTGGTGAGGATTGTGTTGCTAATCCTGATTTAGTTGCAACCAAATATCCTTTGGCGTCAGCCGCATTCTTCTTCGATTCAAACAAACTTTGGGCGATTTGTGACAAAGGAGCCGATAACGCGACTATAACCGCAGTAACAAAACGAGTTAATGGCGGGACAATAGGATTGTCTGATAGAATTAAACATTTCAACGAATATTACAAATTACTATCCTAATGCAAGAAGGACCGGTTATATATGATAGTGAATTTTTACCAAATGTAGAAATTGCCGTTCTATTTGAGGGTAATTTCCAATACGAAGAGATGAAACCTTTTTTTGAAGAATTCGGATATGGGTTTATGGTACCAGGCAATAATTTAGTTGTTATCGATGGAGAACAATTACTTGACTCGAGAGGTAATAACCTATTGAAATTTATTGAAGCTCACGAAGTTTCTCATATTGTTATGGGTCACGACGGACCAAGAAGTGATGATGAGGAGTTGGATGCTGATTTGGGTGCATATATCTTATTGGAGAAATATGGATACATTGACGACATTAAAGTATTATTAAGAGAATTTAAAAATCGTCATGGAGTTAGATTTGAACCCGCTTTATTAGAAAGAGTGAAAAAATATTTCACTTAATTCAACCCATTTAATTTTTTTTGTTTATATTTGCATCATAAAAATTAAAAATATGGCCGCAGTAAGTAAACATTATGGAGATGTAAATACATGGATTGAAAAAATCATAGATTCGTGTGATTCACCTAAACAAGGACCCACAATCTATAATTTAATAAAACAATTCAGAAAAATGTTGGATAAGGATAAGTCAATAAAATTTGATTTTCGCCACAATATTATTTGGCAACTTGAAAGAAAACTTGATAATAAAATTGATGAGTTGTTTGACAAAAAAATTAAAGAACAAGAAAAAGAATTAGTTAATTAATAAATAAAACATTATGGAAGTAAATTTTGCAGATAGTTTTGAGGATAGTCTTAAAAAAATGATTAGTCATAACACTTGGTGGTATAAAACTTACAATTTATTTCGTAGGGATATCCCAAATTTTGTTAAAAATGTTTGGAGATTTAGAAAACCTCTTTGGAATCATAGTTGGTGGGATAATCACGCGTCTTTAGAGTTTTTACAGGTGTCCTTAACTCACATGGCGGATAATATTGAGAAATATGGAAATGAGATTGATGGTCCAAGACTCAAAAAAGTTGAGAAGATGAGAAGGGCATCTCAATTAATTCAAAACTACATTAATGATTCATATTCCGAAATGGCAGAATCCGAGTTAGGTGAGTTAATACTACACGATTGGGAATTTGAAGATATTCCGGATAAACCTGGATTTAGTCGATTAGTTGATAAAGAAACTCCTGAAGAAAAAGAACATAATACTAAAGTTTTCAAAAGAGCCCATGAAATTGAATCTCAAGAATGGAACGAATTATTTGAAATACTAAAGGGTCAAGATGTTAACAAATTTGATAAAGATTACGATTGGGAAAAACAATTTGATGGTTCGGGGTTAAAATATTGGTGGGATTAAAAAAGTAAAAATATATGACAAAAATAATAATTATTTCAATTATTTTAATTATTCTGATACCCATAGTCATCTTATGGGTTAGAGGTATTGATTATATGTCAAATAATCACCCCGACTATAAAGGAAACGATTTATTTGGAGAATTTGATGAAGACGATAAAAATTGCATATTATGAAAAAGAGAATAACATTTATTAGCGACTCGCATGGCAAACACAAGCAAATAACCTCTCATTTGTTAGGTGGGGATATTCTGATTCATTCCGGAGACATTAGTTCGATGGGGTATAATCACGAAATTAAAGATTTTTGCGAATGGTTTAATGGGATTGAGGGTTACACACATAAGATATTCATTGCAGGGAACCACGATTGGGGATTCCAAAATAATGTTGAAGAAGTTAGTGAAATTTTGGGGAATTATAGTAGTATTACTTATCTTCAAGATAGTCTCTCATTAGTTGGGAACCCGGATAAACCAATTAAAATATATGGTAGTCCATGGCAACCTGAGTTTTACGATTGGGCATTCAATCTTCCAAGAAATGGTTGGGAGTTAGGGCAAAAATGGAGTGATGTTCCTGTGGACACCGACATCTTAATCACTCACGGGCCAGCATATGGTTTTGTGGATAAAGTTATCGGTCGTCCGGAAAATCTTGGTTGTGAATTATTGGCAGAAAGAATTAAAACCATCAAACCAAAAATCCATGTTTGTGGTCATATCCATTCCGGTAGAGGAATTATCTTTAACGATGGAACTCTTTATATCAATGCATCTGTTTTAGATGAACAATACAATTACACCCAAAAACCATTCACAATTGATTTTGATTTTGAAACCAATGAGTGGGAAGTTATAAATTATTAGGAATATGAAAAAAGAATTATGTGATTGCGGAAAGGTTGCCGTATGGACTTACGGGCCAGGTTATAGTAATGGATTTAGTTCCGAATTTTGCGATGATTGCGTCCCTCGTGGGTGTGACTGCAATCATCGTTATATCGATGTGAATGTTTATCATCCACCATTGGATGAACCGGATTTACCTGAAGGTGAAGAAGGGAAGGATTGGAAATGGGTGAACGAAGAAAAAACCCATTGGTGTAGCATCGATGAACAGGGAAGAGAATACCCTTGTGCTGAATTTTGGTATGATGAAGATGGTTGGGAAACAGAATAAATTAAAATATATGAAAAATAAAAAAGATATACTTATTTGCGATTGTCATTCACCGGAACATCAACTAATCATTCAATATGATAGTGACGAAGACTCAAATGGAGTTAAACATCCTATGTGTTATTTTCACATCCATCTAAACAAAAGACCATTTTGGGAAAGAGTTAAGTGTGGAATCAAATACATTTTGGGAAGACAATGTAACTATGGCGCATTTGATGAGTTTATATTTAATCCGGAAGACGCAGATAAGTTACAAAATTTGGTTAATTATTTGAGAAGCAAGGATATTTAATAATATGAGTGCAGAACAAAGTGAGTTTTCCAACCAACCAAAAAAGATTTTATATTTAATCTCCCAAAAATTAATTTCTGACGATTTTGATGAGGAGTATTCTACAGATACCTATGATAGTAATCACACTATATTAAGTGACATATCTCGTATGTTTAGTATCGATGTAGTTGATGATGAGGATGTTCAATTTTTCACAAAATTTATCGAAATTAATAAACAACTTATTTCGGAAATATCTGAAACTAAAGATAGAAGTTTAATAGATAAACTTGTAATACCTATTGCAAAAACTTATGAGATGCTTTACAGCACTCGGGGTACATGTACTTATGAGGTATTTCTTAAACAAGAAATTGACTCTTACGATGAAGACTGGGTTAGAAGAAGTATTTTAAGACAACATGCTGATGGTTATTGGGATACCTATGAAGGTTGGGAAACTAGTAAACCCCAGTATGACAATTACGAAGAGAGTGATTGGTCGATTAATTCAGTCCGTGAATCTAATAAAAACATCCAAGAAAACAATTTCAAGAAAACAACAAAAGTTATTTCCTCAATGGATAAGAAAAGTTTACTTGAATTGAAAAATATTATCGACTCAAGACTTAGACTTCTTTGATTTTGAAGTCTTTTTTGACTCACCAACTAAATCACCTAAGGTTTTTTTCTTTGTAGGTCCTATTTCAAATCCTTTCTTCCATTTGTGTTCAACAGATATCGGATTAAATTGATGTATGTTTGAATCATATCTCCAAATAGAAATACATTCTTCACTCTCATAAGTACGAGACCATTTTGTTGGGTCTTTAGGGTTAACTTCTTTTGGCATAGTGCAAATATACAACTAAAATTTAAAATCTTCAGGGATTTCCTCGTCTTTTTCTTTACAAATCTTATTCATTTTACAAAAAAATCTTTCAAACGACATATAATTAACCCAAAAATTACCACTATTATCAGGATAAGCAACAAGTGCACCCTCACATCCCAATTTAGTAATTAATATTTGTTCCCTTTCTGAACTTTTTACCTGTGTAGGATACCAATTATCATTTATTTTAACGAATAAATCAATACCTAAAAACCTATCAACAAATCCGTAATCTTTACCAAAATTTTTATAAGTTATACCATATTTGTCAAGTTGTTCTATAAATTTTCTTTCAGTTTCAAATCCTGATTCTCTAACCTTTGACAATACTTGGTAAGTTTTCGTTGAAATTTCAGACCCCAAATTATTAAGTAGTTCTTCGTAAATATAATCTAAAGGTTTTTTTCCTAAAACATCTATATTAGAATTATTTGAATAAATTACAGATTTAACTAATTCCTCCGCTGGTTTTACCCACCCATTTTCATATCTAACACCTTTATTAGTTTGTAAATCTTTAATCACACCTAAATCTCTATAATATTCTGTAATCATAACCGCCAATGCTGAATAGTTTGTGTCTAGTCTGTTGATAGGGTGATATTCTTCCCCTGTTGGACCAGCATAAAAAACATAAACACCTCCCATCAAATTGTCATAAATCTCAAGAATATTAGATTTTATATTTTGACATAAATTTTTTCCATGTGTATTAACCCATCTTAATTCTTCTAACCCCTCTACCGCTGTTTGGGACTCTTGTGTTAGAGTATTCATTTTAAGATTATTAATCGTATCACTATTATTTTCAATAAATTCTTTTAATCTCTTATTTAAATCTTGTTGTAAACTATAATCTTCTTTAATTGCCTTTGTCGCGGCATAACAAAACATTCTTTCAGATTTTTCACTGAAAGAATTATTACAATGCTCCTTAATCCAATTAACTTTTTGTTCTGTAATATAATTTTTAATTACCGACCTAATATAATCCTTCATATGATTATAAATACCTGACAATAATAAAAAACCCCACTCAAAGGTGGGGATTTTCACTTAACCTTCCGGTTCTTGGGTCTTTTTGTTCAATGTGATAAACTTATCAACTGACGCGATTCCGAAACATGCGATGGTTAGAATTTTGAATGAGTCAAAAATGAACTCATTAACTAACAATGGTCGTCCCATTGCTCCTGTTATAATATCTACAATCGCAAATGAGCACATCATAACAAATGACATGAATCCGATGACCGCTTTTTCGTTGATTGAGTTGTGGTCGTTAAACAAATCTTTAAAAAATTTTTTCATAGTATCTTGGTTTTACTTATCTATAAATATTCTAAATAAGTCAAAAAAGATTACTATGTCTTTGAGATTATTCAATCATTTTCAAATATCTCTCCAACGAATTGATGGTGGTATTGAGTAAATTATACTTAGTTTTATCATCTCCCTCAATTATACCATAACTAGATAATTTACGATATTTTTCATTCAGTTCCGAGATATTTTCGATAAACTGATTAATTAACCCGATTAAGTTACCATCTTCATCCTTATCAATACCTAAAGTATTTTTTAATACATGGACACCACTACTTTTCAAGTTATCTAACTCAAGTTGAGTGACTTTAATTAATGATTCGTATTCTAATAACTTTTTGGCATAATCATCTAAATTTTCCAATGTCTCACCATTCACATCATATCCATTATTCGAACAAAATTGTAACATAGCCGATTCACTGATTAAAGGTAAAGTGAGACTAATGTTTTGATTAGGATTACCTTCTTCGTTAGAATTAACATTAAATGAATTTGGGTAGGACTGACCTAAAATTTCGACATATGTGGTTAATAATTTACTTTTTTCGATTTCCATGATTGGAACCATTTGAGTTTTCTCCAATCTATTATTGAATATTACTAAATCCAAGTTAACTATAATTGTCTCAAAAGTGTTTGCAAGGTAACTTGGGACATTAATATTTTCTAATTCTTTTGAAATTAAAGTATCGGTTAATTTACCTCTATATTTTTTAGAATAAATCATACGACGATTACTATCGTTTAATATTAATGTAAATTCAACTACCGGATTGTTTGCTAACAAATTATCCCCTAATGTGTCGCTACCAACTATATTAACTGATATTTTTTGTGATGGTCCCATATTTTTTTTATTTATAAATATCAATTAAGGTAAAACAAATACCTTAAGGAACCAATCAACAAGAATATCTCTTGTAAACTCTTCGCAAGTCACTTTACCATTAGGATATAAAACATTAAAATAGTATGTTGTTCTCGTTCTTTGAACTGTCACAACATGATTACTATCAGTATAAATTGTTGTCTCATGTTGGTTTTCAAAATCAATGGTGTTCATACCTCTTACTCTATAACTTTTCCCGTCAATCATAACTTGCCCACAATCTTTAAATTTCCAAACACAATGATTTACTTTAAGTTTACCAACATGTTGAGAAAATCCACTATTAAATGTAAAAAATAAAGTTATAATAATTAATAATTTTTTCATACCCAAACTAGTTTGTTATTTTATTAACTATAATTGCAACTGAGGTCATAATTAAAAACCACACCATTACCCAAAAATAAGGATTACGAAATATTTGTTTTACTTTTTTCATATATTTTTTTTTAACGATGCAAATATAATAAAAATTATTTTAATATTTATATAAAAAAATAGCCGACCCATAAAAATGGGACTTTGGGGCCGTTATCGTCATGGTAACACCGGAAAGGGAAGGTTCGCTACCATTCCCTTTCTTTTTTTATAATAAATTTCCATCGATAAATTTTTTAATGGTTCTTCGTAATACATCATTATCCAAATGAGTCCATTCATCCTCAATATAACTCAATATTTTGTTAACAAGATATTTTTTGTTATCCTTAATAATGTGTAATTTATCATCAATTAATATTCGTTTAATCGGTTCATCAAAAAAAGGATGTGTATAATCTGATGTTGGAAAATTCCTTTTGAGATAAGTCAATAACTTATCTGAAGTGTTACCTATGTATTTTGATAAGATTTCTTTTTTTTCGGATTCTGTAATTCTCATAATTATAAATATAAATGTATTTATAATAAAAAAAAATAATGGCAAAAGCAAAAACTTCAAGTTCAGTAACTAAAATTGAAAAAAAAATTTCAAGACCGGGTGTTCATTCTAAAAAGAAAAATTCAAGAACTAAAAGTTCGAAGAATTACACGAAGCCTTACAACGGACAGGGTAGGTAATCTGTGGTCTTTTTTTAATTTATCATTATTATTATCATAATGGATAATAAACGGAGGTTATATAGATTAATTGAAAAGTATCTGAATGAAGTTAAGGGAGATGCTGTGGAGTTATTTTATGGTGAAGGCTCAACCATAAAAATTCACACAATTAATTTTGGAATAACAAATAATACAATCTTACTAGAAGCAATTGTTATTTTGGGAAACTCAATAAATGAAAATGTTGTTGATAATTCCTTAGCGGAAGTTTTAATTAGAGAGTCCATGGTTTATATTTTCCCTGAACACCAAATTAAGACTTACATTAGATTTGACGCTTAAGTGATATTTCTATTTATCATTGCGGTCATAAGTTCACTATTTTCTTTTTGTAAGAATTCAACTTTAACTGTAAGTTGGGCAACTTTTTCGGTTAACTCTAATATGGTTTTTCTCATGTTGTCTTTTTCGTCACTACTTGCAACTAATAATCCCTCCAATTTGGAAATTCTGTCCCTACAATCATGACGAATGAAATCATCATCTCTTTCTTTCTTATCGGCTCTTTTTTCATAAAACCTCCAAGCACTTGCTGACCCCAAAACCGTTACCGCAGTAACCAGTACAGTCCAAATCGATTGATTCTCCATATTTCTGTCTTTTTAGTAATAAATATATTCTATTTTAAAAAAGAAAAATTGTCTTTTGGTCGAGATGGAAATAATTATTATTCTTATAGAATAATAATATAATATTAAAAAAATAGTAAAATAAAAAAAATACTAGTCTAGTACTAGTTCTAGGGATTTTACGCAAAATCCACACAACAATCAAATCCTATTAGAGACTGTAGTAAGTTTTCAATATCAGCTATGTTATAAGAATTTCCATTAAGTGTTTCACCCCTTTTTAATGTAATAAATAACGAGTATGAATCCGGAACCCATTTTGTCACATTTTCATCCCATTTATTGGTTGGTAAAACCATCAACTCATTCATTTTTGCCCCACTAAATGAATTATCTAATACCGATTGAATAATTTTTTTTAATCTATTTTGGTCCATGTCATGTCTGAATTAAGAATCGCCGAATATAAATGTTTTTTATCCCATTTGGTTGGTTCAATCAGAGATAATAGTTTCCCACCATCAGAATCTTCATATAAGTGGTATATTTCCCCAACAATCGGTTCAAATTTATAATTCGACTCATAAACCTCTTGAGTGATTGTAAACGATTTTTGGAGGGTTTCTGCTTGTTCCACAAGTTCTTTATACCTCCGGTCAAAAACTTTTTCGACTTTAGATAAACCATTTCGTTTAAATGGGGTTAAATCGATTGGTTTGATAGATGGTGCTCCGATATTACTACCATAAGGAAGTAGTCCGGGATTATCAACAAAACTATCAGGTCTTTTAGTCTCCATAAAAAAAAATGTCCCACAAGTGTGAGACATTAATTATAATATTTTAAAAGTAAAAGTCAAAATTACTGACCTTTAATCATACCGATTCCGTGTTTAAGAAATTCTTTCGCTCTTGGTGAGAGGTGTTGCATTGCATAAACTTTTTCGATATCTTTAACAAGTTCTTCACCATGTTCATTCTCTTTATAAAGTTCAATAATTTTATCCATTGCAGAATTACATTCATTCTTTGTTTCATCAAAATAATTATAAGGTTTGAATGCTTTCAGGTGATTCATAATCTCACTTGCCAAGTGTTCACCTCCGTCAGAAACTTTCGGGTGAATTCTAAGTGTCTTTAATAGTTCAATTTTATCTACCAATCCATTAACACCATTAGGTCTAATTTGAACTCCCTCGATATAATCTTCCATTTCATCACCCCCAACTATTTCCTCAAGGGATTTAGTGTTTCCACCATGACAGAATTTTCGGTCATCTTTTTTATTTTCCGATTGTTCTATAAGATAGAGTTTTTTAATCTCTTCTTTTTCTTGCTCTGTAATTATAAATTTTGTTCCCATACTAATAAATATATCATTCAATCATATTTATCAATATGAAAAAATTTTTTATAATTACTTTGATATTACTATTCAGTGTATCAATCTATTCTCAAGACACTATTCGTCTTAAACATACAAATTACACTTCACTTTTTAGTAAGTCTAAACATTACCCGGTAATGGTTGAGTGGTTGATTACCAAATCAATGGTAACATGTCCGTCTCCATTAAAAAGAAAGGATAACTTTAAACCTGACCCATTATTGGTTAAGGAAACCGATTTATCTGAAGATTATAAGGGAAGTGGATACGACAGGGGACATATGATGCCGGCTGCGGAGAATTTATGTCAGACACCTCAAGTTCAAGATGAGTGTTTCTATTTCTCTAACATGACACCTCAACCTCATACATTAAATGCGGGTTCATGGAAAACTCTTGAGACTATGGAACGAAAATTCGCATCTGAACAAGATAGTATTCGTGTTTGGTGTGGTAATGTAGGTGAAGTTAAAAAAATTGGTAAGGTTTCGGTTCCATCACATTGTTGGAAAGTAATTTATATTGTGAAGACAAAACAATACCTTGCTTATATTTTCCAAAATACATCAAACAAAGTTGAGTTGGAAAAATTAAAAGTAACGAAAGAGGATGTTGAAAAACTAACCGGATTTAAATTCTTCTAAAACAATTTTTGAGTATCGTTATACAATCTTTTCATTGTTGCTTCGATAGTATTAATTTGTCTTTGGTCTTCATCCGAAACTTCAAAATTTTTAGCCTTAATTTGTCTAACTTGTTCTTGAAGTATTTGATATCTTTTTAACATATCTTCGTATAATCTAGCCTTTTCTTGTTGTGTTAAATGTTGTGCACCCATATTGTCTTGTTTTATCTAAAATTAAGATATTTTTATTGTATATAAATAGATTATTGTTTTTTTCGTTCTTTCCAATCCAACCAAAATCCAAATGCCACGATAATGTTCATTCCGAAGGATGATAATATCTCATATATATCATCATATATATTCGTGGTTAGATGAACATGACCAACAACCCAAAAAGGGATGGATAAATTTGATGCAATCCATTTAATTGCGTATTTTATGAATTCCATGACCATTTTAACCCTAACCAATAATCTTTATTTACCTTTAAATTGGTATATTTCTTAATCCCATCGACCAATTCATCTCTTTGATTATCATCATTTTCGGAGTGTTCACATGAATATTCAATAACATATGATGGATATTCGCCATCATAGGTTGAAATCGAATCACATGTTATGTTTTTTACCGGGGACTTATGAATATGTTCGGTTTTTAGGTAAGTTTCTACCAATTTTTTAACCTGTTCTTGACTTTTAACCATAAATTATTCAATATATTTGACAGGATTACCAAATTTTTCGATAAACCATAATCTGAATGGTTCTTTCCATTCATCATTGAATAGTGAATTCAATTGTTTTTCATAAGTTGTCTCAACCACAACTAAAGGACAATTGGACTGGGCATTTGAACCAAAATATTCACAACCATACCATCTAAAACAAACACCATCATCTATATAGTCTCCAATATAATATTCAATTAAGTTTGGGTCTTCATATGATTCCATTTCTTCAGGGTCATACATCATAGGATTAGTCCAATTGATTTCATCCACCGGAAATAAACCTTCAAGGTAATTAGTTACAAAATTTTGTAGTTTGGATTCACTTATAACATACTTCATATTTTTAAATATGCGGTATTTCGGTTAATTTCTCTTTCAACATCTCTGGCTTTGATTGATTCTCTCTTATCATGAGTCTTTTTACCTCGAGCCAACGCAATTTCGACCTTAATTAACCCCTTTTCATTCAAAAAAACTCGATATGGAACAATTGTGAACCCCTTAATCAATTCTTTTTGTAATTTAGTCAATTCTCTCCTTTTTAAGAGGATTTTTCGGTCTTGGGTTGATTTATGAGTGTAATTTGTCGGTATTTCCGTTATATTGGCGTTTCTTAAGTATAATTCACCGTTAATAAAAGTGCAAAAAGATTCTGATAACGATATTTTTCCATCTCGAATTGATTTAACTTCGGAACCCATTAATACAATACCGCCAATTTCAGTTCGAATGAACTCGTATTCAAACTTCGCTTTTTTATTTACAATATTAACTTGATTTTTCATAAGGCAAATATAATAAAAAAACCCTCAATAGTGAGGGTTTTTTTATTATTATACCATATTTTTCATTTCATAATACTTATTCAAGTCTCCGACGGTTAAAGGTGTATTGACCGGTCTCCCTAATGTTTTATTAAAAATAGGATTCGCTTTCGCAACCGTTTGAGCGGACATTGAGTTTGATTGTAAAACAAAATCATCCGATTTACCTGCCGCGATTGGAAATAAATTATAAGTATATAAATCTTTAGCGTCTTTAATTTTTCCTGATTTTTTACCAGTTAACCAAAACTCTTTTATTGCATCTAATTGAAGGTCTAAATTATTTTGTAATTCCGATAGATTGTATTGTTTTCCGGAAATGGTCTTTGTACTCCCTCCTCGATTATCAGGACAAAACTGAATCAATCCAACACAACCAATGCTATTCTTTATTGTTGGATTTAATCTTGATTCGTGTTGCATTAACTTGATAATTGAATTCTTACTAATACCTAACGCTTTTGAAATTTCATCCAATTTTGTTTTAAAGGTTTGGTTATTTAGTAATTGCTGACCTTTTTCAGATATTTTCAAAGTTGAAATGTCTTCGATGTCTCCGCCATCAATTCCAACTTCAACCTCACTTTTACTGTCAATGTCTTCATCACCAAAACTAAATTGTTTTGAAATTATTTGATTAATCACATCTTGTAATTGTTGTTCTGTAATTATTATTGATATGTTTCTCATACCTATAAATACTCCAATATAGTGTAAATTAATTAATTTTTAAAAATTGCATACTCGCCACAAACAATCACATCCTGATTATTACTTGTTTTCTTGAAAAAAACACAATTATCTTTAATTTCAAATTGATTTGTTTGATAAATTATATTATTTGAGGTTTTTATTTCATATCTGCCTTTGGGTTCAATTGATGTAACATAACTAATAATTTGATAGGACAAAAATGTTACAACTATTAAATAAAATAATTTTGGATTTCTTGAGAAGAAATTTGTAATACGACTGAAAAAATTTAGCATTTTTGACATATATGTCATATATGATTGTGCGAACTTTTCCAAATTTTTCACTTGGTCTTCATCAAAATTAAAGTTGTTTCTATTCATAGTTTTATTCTTTTTAAATAAAACCCCACCTTTTTGGGGTGGGGTTCAAATTTTAAATTTATTTTAATTACTTATTAAATCCATAACCGTTTCCAAATTTTTCATAACAATTATCTTGAGTTTCTTCAAAATTGTTTGGAGTTCCTGATAAATTAACAAATACCAAATCAGGATATTGACAAAAATCCACATTAGAAAAATCAATTCCTTCACAATTATTAAACGCAATAAATCTTGCTTTACCTTTACTAACTTTTAGGAAGTTTTTCAAAAGTTGGTTTGCAGTTCTTTTGTCCGCACCTTCAACATGAAAAAATTGGTCATTAGTCATGTCACTTTTTATGACATCCAATTGGTCTCTGTTATTTCTTAAATGGTTTACAAACCCTTCAAGTTCATCCATATCATCGTCATTATATTGTTGTTCTTTAATAACTCTTTTAACGATACGAGCTAAATCGGCTTCTGTTAATCTAACTATTTTTTTCATATTTATTTTATTTTTATTTTATAATAAATATCACAGATAATAAAAAACCCCATCCTTGTGAGATGGGGTTTAAGGTTATATAACTTTGATTGAGTGGATTTTGTCTCCTTGTTCGATTTGGTCTACAATATCGAGACCTTCAACAACTTTACCGAAACATGTATGGTTTCCGTCCAAGTGTTGTGTTCCTTGTCTGTTGTGACAGATGAAGAACTGAGAACCACCAGTATGTCTTCCAGCGTGTGCCATTGATAATACACCTTTATCGTGGAATTGTTTTGGTGCTGTTACCTCACATTCGATTGTATATCCCGGACCTCCATTACCAACTCCGTTTGGACATCCTCCTTGAGCTACGAACCCGGGAATAACTCTATGGAAATTCAACCCATCATAGAATTTTTTCTCAATTAAACTTTTGAAATTTTCGGTTGTGATTGGTGTTTCGTCATATAATTCACAAATCATATCACCTTTGCTTGTAGAAATTTTTACTTTACTCATATATATTATTTTTTTATAAAATATAAGAAAAATAAAAATAAAATCAAATTTAATATCTACCCGTTAGATAAACATAAATTACTTCAGGTATTGTGGTGCAAACTTTTTTATTACCTTTATCATCATAACAATCAATCTCAGGTAAAGTTTTGATATATTTTCTTAATCGTAAAGGAGCGTTATTTAACCTATCTACAATATACCATCGATTGTAGAGTTTGTCCGGATTGTATTGTTCATTAATAATTCTTTCAATTAATGATACAAGCTCAGATTCTCTTAAAGTTATTTTTTTTCCCATCTCGAAAGATAATTTATCATAAATATTCTGTTATTTCAATTATTTAACCAATATTCAAATTTTCTACTATAACATAACCAATTAATCCTTCAATGTAGTTAACAACTTGTTCTTCGGTACAATCTTCAATTCGTTTCAAAGTAACCTCACCTGGTACAGATGATTCAGGAATAACTTTTAAATCTTCAAGAATTTTAAGATTCTTAAGTTCAATTGCATATTTGTCCATTGTATCATCAAAAACAACATTATATCCACCCATTAAAATCTTTCTATGGTTATCATAATAATCAGGATGAAGTAATCCTTCTAACGCAGGATACATCGTAATCGTATCTGCACCACCTCTCATCGAATTTCTGTTAATTTGTGCTGAAATTTCAGTGAATTTCTCCAATAATGTTTTATTCCATTTTAATTGTAATCCAACTTCAGGTTCATTATTTTCTTTCCATCCCATGAAGTCCCATGTAACTATATTTTCCATAATAATATTTTTTTGAATTAAATATAAACAAAAAATAGTGAATTTACAAGTGGTTATTTGACATTATTCATCATTAGATGTATCTTTAAAGAAAAAAAATATGTTATATTTAAATTTTATTTTAACGGTTCTTTGTATTATTCTAATATTATACCCAATTATGATTTTTTATGTCATAAAAAAATATGGTAGGAAATTTATGGAGAAAATTACGAGTAAGTTTATTCCTAAAATGGGTGGTGGTAATGATATTATGCAATCTATGGATATCCTATCACAAATGTTTAAAAATCCAAACAAGAGGTAATTAAATTACCTCTTTTACCGGATATTTGTGGGAAATTTTAAACCAACCGGTAATAATTTCAAAGAATATTTTCTCAATAAAGGGTTTCCCGAATCTTTTCCATAGTTCGGTCTTTACAGCGTCAGAGACAAAGATGGTTTCGGTTTTTATATCATATAAAAAAAACTCATTATACCAAGTTTGTTCTGCCTTGTAATAATGTAAGTAAGGGAAACTAAATCTGTCCTCAATAAATTTTATTATTTCTTTTTTCATTACCCAATTCTTTTTGCGTCATCAAATGATTGTGTGGAAATAAAATCTTCATTAAGTTGTTTAATAACTCTTTCTATAATTTCATAATCCTTAACACTCTCATTTTCTTCACTTCCGGCTAATTTAATAATTAAAGAAATCCCTCCGGTTAGCATTTGGGACATCTCCAATAAAGATAGTTTTCGTTGTTCTTTAGGGTAAGTTATTATTACTGAAACATTTTCGTCATTTGGTTTGACGGATACCGTTAATGATAATTGATTTTCCATATTCATTTAAGTTGTAAATTTCGTGGTGTGACCACATAAACCAAATATACGAAAAAAATATAAATAGAAAAATAAAATAAATTAGTTAACCAAATACCATTCCAAGATTTCCTCTCCCTCATGAATATCCCGAAGAGCTTTCCCAAACCCATCAACATTTTGTTTCTCTTTATGAGGATAAGATGAATTACAAAAAGATGATGAATGAAAGAGATAATTAAAACCCTGAAATAGTTTTATTATCTTATAGTCCGGGTCATCATTAATAAAATTCATATTGATTAATTTCAACACGGGTTCAGGAATTTCACTCAATCTATTTTTTGGGATATGATAAATTCCGGATTCATACGACCATTTGGGAAACACATATGTATCTTTAGGTATTTCCATAATGGAAAATACTCCGATACCATGAATGTCCGAAGATTTAAGTTCAGTAAATATGTTTTGTTTTAAGTGAAAGATTACTTCATCGACCATTATTGAATTTGTCATATTCACAATGATAGTTAAGAAATTAAATAAAAAAACCCCTCACAATATTACATTTCATTATCAATAAATGAGAGAACTCTTCCAACCGCACCCCAACTTTCATTATCAACCGCATACCTCAACATTTTCCTAACATATTCCATTTTGTTAACAATGGAACCGGATAATTCACCTGATGAATCATCAAGGTCAATATATTCATCATCTTTTAAGTTTTTTTCCAAACTTTTGATGTTATCATAACCATATACTCGGTCATTTTCATTTATAACTCGTTTAACAATTCTTGTTAAATCATTCTCCGTTAATTTTACAATCTTTTTCATATCTTATAAATATATTAAAATCTTCCAGCACCCTTATAACTTCTATTATAAGGATGTTCATTTAAATCACTTACTTTCACCCCTTCTCTCTTATTGGATGAATGGACAAATTTATTATTACCAATGTAAATTCCACAATGCCATCTTGATGGTGATGTTTTACTATTAAAAAATACTATATCACCTATTTCTAAACTATCTTTGGTTATTCGTTTTGTTTGGTGCCATTGTTTCCAAGCAACATCAGCCAATTGTTTATTATAAACATCTTTATATAATCGTTTGGTGAATTGAGAACAATCGATTCCTGATTTAGAACGACCACCTAAACGATAAGGGGTTCCTTTCCATTCATCGATAAAACTATCCATTGTTGTTTGACCAAAAGAAATATTGGCAACTAAAATTAATATTAAAAATAATTTCATCTTAATTATAAATATATTGGGATAAAAAAAATTAAATGGAAATAAAATCGTAAATTAAGATGTGATGTAATTGACAGGTAAATTAAACTTGTCTTGAAACCATTGTTTCATAACATCCTTCCAGTGAAAATCAAATAAATCGTTAAATAAAAAATAATCGTCACTATGAGGCTCAAGTGCCGGTGAATTTTTTCTCATGAATTGATTGGATGGTGTGTCGGTAAAGTATTCGGGTTCATAATAGGTAAAAAGTCTTTTACCATTTTCGTCTTCAAAATCAATTAACCCTTCAAATTCTTCATCACCATAGTGTGTCATTATGTCGATATTATCTAAATCATAATGAGAATTTATGTAATTATATATGAAATTATATAACTTATCTTGAGAAATCACATATTCTTTTTTCGATTCGGTAAGTTTTCCTTTAAGACACATTTTACTATATCTTTGGTATATATTATCTCCAAAAGTATCAACAAAATAATAATATAAAGTATCTTTATCTTTTGAAGTTAATTCAAATTTATATTCGTCTTCCAACCAATACATAATGTTTTGAACTAACATATCACAGACTTCTGAAACAAATTCGGATGCGGGAGATATATTACACGGATAACCAATTTCATAGTCAATAATATTGGTTATCTCTTGGCTAAGAGATATATTTGACAATCTTCTACGAATTTGAGGGGATAAGGTCTCTAATATTTGTTTTTCATTTCCCATATTAATAAATATCCCATAAACCAGTTGATTACATGGTATTAATTTGGTAGTCTATTGATAACGGAATACCTCCCGTTTTTCGGACTAACAATTGTTTTAAATCGAAAACTATCGCATCAAATTCAGTTTTTGGATTTGGGGTCGAACAATTGATGGTTAATTTAACATACAATGATGATGTTACATTATATGGTGTTCCATCCATCTTGGTTGGACTTGAAGACATCATTTTAACCTCATCAACTTTAATATTATCAATTACTTCACTATCTATACAAGTGTCATAACTAATCCCATCCG
>Ga0208362_1000019_pt1 | contig 53877 bp, 76 predicted proteins | sample LakMenEpi13Oct10_FD_150693 | JGI IMG/M metagenome (GOLD analysis project Ga0208362, IMG submission 150693) | Freshwater microbial communities from Lake Mendota, WI - 13OCT2010 deep hole epilimnion (SPAdes) | ecosystem: Environmental > Aquatic > Freshwater > Lake > Epilimnion/Euphotic zone ... | reverse complement strand
GTGTTGATGTATGCTGAATGGTGGAATAAGTGCTTAAGACAAGATACATTTATGTTCAGACGTTTGGATGTATGTAAACGCGCCAATACAACGTCTATAACCACCATTATTAAACCTGAACCTAAGATTGTCGCAATGTATGATATGATGGGCCGCCGTGTTTATAACGTTAAAGAGGATGAGTTAGTGGTTTATATTTACAGTGACGGAACAAGTAAAAAAATAATTAAAAAGTAAATTTGATTTGGAGCCCCGAAAGGGGCTCCTTATATTTAAGCCATGAATAGATTAGACGAACAATATCAAAGATTACTTAAGGATATTCTTGAGTATGGAGTAGATAAAAAGGATCGTACTGGAACAGGTACTAAATCAATTTTTGGTTATACTATTCATCACAATATGATGAATGGTTTTCCATTACTAACTACTAAAAAGATGCCATTTAAAACAATGGCAACTGAGTTGATGTGGTTTTTGATGGGTGATACAAATATTAAGTATTTGGTTGATAATAAATGTCATATTTGGGATGGAGATTGTTATAAAGCGTATATTAAAAGATATAATAAAGGTGAATATGTTGGTAAAACTAAATTATTAGAAAATTCTAAGAAAAATAGAACATTGACTGAACCATTCACACAAGAAGAATTCATCAACTTTATAAAAACCGATAATGAGTTTGCTAAAGAGTGGGGTGACTTAGGGCCAATCTACGGTAGGCAATGGAGAAGATGGGCAGATTATTATAATGGATCAGGTGAATACACAGACCAAATCGCAAACCTAATTAACGAACTTAAAACAAATCCAGACTCACGACGACTAATGGTTTCAGCTTGGAATGTAGCTGAATTAGAAGATATGGTATTACCTCCTTGTCACCATAGTTTCCAACTATATTCTGTGGAAAAAGAGGGACAACGTTATTTAAGTTTATTATGGAATCAGCGTAGTATAGATTCTGCTCTTGGCCTCCCCTTTAATATTGCTTCTTATGGTTTATTACTTGAAATGATAGCAAGAGAAGTTAATATGATTCCTGAACACCTTATAGGCCATTTAGGTGATTGCCATTTATATTCAGACCATTTAGAAGGAGCTAAAGAACAAATAAATAGAGAACCTCGTGAATTGCCTAGATTACATATGAGTTCAGGTCATAATTTTAGAGCCACATTAGCCGGTAAAGCTGATGAAATTGATTTAAATGATTTTATGTTAATTGGGTATGACCCGCATCCAACAATTAAATTTCCTTTATCAAACTAGTGTAAGAAACATAATGGCACAATATTTATAATAAACGTGCCATTATGATTTCAATTTATATATTATTAGAAAACGAAATACCTGTTTATTTAGGTAAAACTAATGAACCTATTAGACGATTAAGAGAACATAGAATAAATTTTAGTAAAGATGTATCTCTAGAAGTAATTGATGAAGTAGAAGAAAATGAATGGATGTTTTGGGAACAATGGTGGATTGAATTATTTAATGGTTGGAATATAACTTTATTAAATAAAAATAAGGGTGGTGGCGGACCAAACCAACAAACTGAATCAGCTAAGAAATTAATAGGAAATAAACAAAAAGGAATAAAAAAACCAACAGTTAGTAATAAACTTAAGGGACAAAAAATAACTTGGGATCTAGGAACTAGTACAGCTGTTTTGCAATTTGATAAACAAGGAAATTTCATAGCAGAATATAAATCAATGGGTGAAGCCTATTCTAAAACAGGAGTACCCAGTTCAGCTATATGTGAAGTATGTAAAGGGAGAAGAAAATCAGCCCATAAATTTATTTGGAAATACAAAGAATGATTACTATATTACCAACTATTAAAGCACCTCTTTCAAATTAATTTGGTTTTGTAAAACTTCTTTTGTATATTCATGGCATGGAAAAAAATAATAAAGATTCTCAAGGTTTAGGATTAGGTACAATTCTATTTTTGATTTTCTTAACACTTAAACTTGGTGGTTGGGGTGTTGTTGCTACTTGGTCTTGGTGGTGGGTAACTGCTCCTTTATGGATTCCTTTAGGGGCTATATTAGTAATTTTAGCAATTGTTGGGCTAGTTACATATATTAATAGTAAATAATTAAATATGGATAAAGCAACACTTGAAAGATTAGATGATGAGGATTGGAACTTAAATAAAAAAAACAAATTACCAATCCCCGCTAAAACTTTACTTAAGTTAGGCAAGTGTTGTGGTAATAAATGTTTGAATTGTCCTTATGAACCTAAACACACCCCAGGTAATAAAAATATTCTAACTAAATAAAATAAATTATGACAGAAGTTTCAGTATTAGATTTGCATGGTGTTAAACATGAAGATGCTATGATGATAGTTGAAGAATGGGCTATCATGTGGGATTATCGAGTTCAAGCATTTGCTGGAAAAATTATTACAGGTAATAGCACTAAAATGAAAACACTAGCTGTTACTGCATTAAAAAAACATAATTTTGATTATCAAATTATGACTGATGGTTCAATTTTAGTAAATGGAAAGTTATGAGTGAAGAATATAATGAGTGGTATTGGAAATTATACAGGTGGTTTAGATGGAATTTTAAATACCAACACAAGTACATTAAATATGGAATTCAAAATTTATACAAATGGTTTTGGGTAATATGGAAAGATAGAGATTGGGACCATCATTATATCTTTGAGGTACTAAAATTTAAATTAGAGAAACAAGCTAAACATTTAGCCGAAAATGGTTTCCATAATAATGCTCAACGTGATGCAGAATTAATGATGACTTGTGTTAGGTTAATTGATAAGCTTCAAAATGAGTATTACTATGATGAGCTATGTAAATCCGGTGTAAGGTCATCTGAAGCAGTTCAAAATGTAATAGCCAAACACAAAAAAGCAAAACGTTTATTATTTAAAATAATGAATGATAGGATTGAAGAATGGTGGGATTAGTTTGGCCTTTTAAGATAGTATTGTTATATTTAGATAAATAAATAGGTTATGAGATACACATTAAAAGATTTTTACTCAATTGACGACATGTATTATTTTCCTGAACTAAATGGTGTTTGGGTTGATGAAGATGAAGCTAAACAAATCATTGATGAAATGAATGAAGAATCAGAATGGGATGATTATATGGCTAATGTAGACCAAGATAATCAAAGATATGAAGATTCTCAAGCCCAACAAGATGCTGCTATGGAAGATTATAATTTTGGACTATGAAAAAAATAAAATATACAAATCGTTACAATGATGTTTTTACATTCAGTAAAACGGATGATGGAAATATTTTGTTTGAAGGTGAATTTAAATGGATGCGTTGTGGTTGGCCTAATGTTTATGATCGAGCATATGAGGCTTATTCTAATGATGTTGATACAGACGAGCGAATGACTATGGGTGAATTTAAAACCGCTGTTCATGAGTATGATAAAGAAACATATAAATCAACTCCATTAGCTAAAAAATATGCTCCATTAGTCTATTCAGATACTACTAAAATTGATATGATTGACCCCAGTGGTGGCCCATATATGCATTCAGGTCATGATATGGGAATGTTTGATAAATCATTTAAAGGGATGATTATTGAGCAATTCAAATCAACACCTGAGGGTTATTTAATTGTTGTTAAAAAATAAGTTATGAATCCAGAAAAATTTATAGTTACAACATTTACTATCTCAATGGAAGAATTTGATCAAATTTTTCCTTGGTTTGAAAATCTAGGTATTGAAAAACCTAAATCAAAGCGAGGACGTAAACCAAAAGCAAAACAAATGACAGATATAGCTGTTGAAATGAAATCAAGTAAATAAAAGTTATGAGTGGAGGACATTTTGATTACGAGCAATATAAAATTGAACAGATTGCTGATTCAATTGAGAGAATAATTGAAGGAAATAAAAAAGAAGTTGCTGATGAAGATAGATGGCATGAAGTTTGGGATGATAGAATTTACTACTATGATTATCCAGATGAAGTAATTGAAAAATTTAAAGAAGGAGTAGACCTACTTAGAAAAGCTCAAATCTATGCTCATAGGATAGATTGGTTGGTAAGTGGTGATGATGGAGAACAAACATTTTTAGAACGTTTAAAAGAAGACTTAAGTAATGAGCAAGATAGACAAAAATAGTAAATTTTATAAGCCTCCTACCCTACAAGAGCGCTTACAGGACATTAAGTATTTCTTCTTGTTTTGGAGAGGAAGAAAGAGGGGTATGATTTTCACCCGTAACATTACACTAGATGATTTCCGCTATATCTTTTTTCCTAAAGGATTTGAGAAATACGGTTACTTAGGAACACATCTATGGAATGAAGAAGGTGACTGCTTTAATGCTCTATACCCTCTAGTACTAGCTATGGATTATGAAGCTAAGCCTAAGCTATGTCCAAGATGGTTCTTACGATTCCTTCACGTATTTGGTAGTGATAGGTCTATTGTTAGAGTACGTAACTGGTCTTTACATGACTTACTACGTAAGCTAACTAAGGGTATTGCCTTTATAGATTGGAAGACTAAGTGGGCAGACTATGACTTACGTATTTCAATTCATGGTCCTGAGCATCTGCAAAACCTGTCTGAAGATATTGAACATGGTTTTTATTCTAGGGGTAAACAGAAAGAGTTAGTAGCTGAAATCTTAGAACTAGATCCTAATGCAAGTATCATCTGGGGTAGTATTGAACGATTTGAAAAGCAGTTAGAGAAACTAGAAACTGAAAAAGAGAATCGAGAAAAGCAATTAGACTTTGTAACTAAACAAGCTCAAGAATTAAACTTAGGGTATAATAAAGAAATGGATTAATATGATTAAGTGGAATTACAAACCATCAGGCAACTGCCCCGTTCAATCAGAAGGTTGGTTCTTAGGACACTACTTCTACTTTAGAGCAAGAGGTGAACAAGCCACTATTGAATTCAGCAAAGTAGAAGGTGACTCGGAAGTAGCTTATTACATTCTAACTAAAACCGAACCTTATATGGCAGGTTGGTTACCTAAATGGATATGTAGGTTGCTAATTTGGAAAGGATGTCTTAAATTTATGATTAGAAAACGAATACAAAAATTATGAGCAAGATTAAACAAATTAAAAAATGCCTAAATTAATTAGAATAGAAAGAACTGAACGCATCTATGAAGTAGAACTTACTGAAGAGCAGTACGAACTCTCAAAAGAGAGTGGTGAAGGTTTTGATAAGATCTATGAAGAGATGAGTGCTAAGTTGAAATTAGCAAGGATAAAAGAAGGTCCAAATAGCAAATTCACTATACATGAAAAAAATAAGTACAACGATGAGCAAGATTAAACAAGACAAAATATACCTAACTCAAGATGAGAATGGTAATCTAAAAATGGATGATGAAGTAGGTAAGATACTGTTTGGTGATCCTAATGCTAACGCTAAATATAAACTAGTTCGTGAACGTGATGGTTTAACACATTATGGAAGAGAGATGGGATGGATTGAATGGGGATACAATGGTAGGTTTAGTGAATTACATAAGGAACCCCAAATTGGTTTATCTTGTATATTAGATCCACACCGAATAAGTTTTACTTGGTTAACAACTTCTATTACAGAAATTTTGGAAAACCAAGATGGTTATGTTAAATTCAAAACACGAAATAGTAATTATGAATTATGGAGACTAAAAAACGATTAAGTAGAGAAGAGAAGAAAGAAAAAGCAGTTGTTGATCTAATCAATCAGATGTTTATTATTGCCGGCCATAATGTTACTTATGATGATATCTTAGGTAAAGAAAAATGGTTTCAAGAATACTCAATGACTGTCCAGCAAGGAGAAGAATTTAAGAAGTGGGGTAAGAAATACCTTATGAAGAATTTAAGGATGTATGCTAAGGTAGCAGAAAGAGAAATGCAATGGTTTAGCTTACAGTGGGGATTAACTTATAGTAATTGGGAGGAATATAATGAAAAATAAAATATTTAAAATAACTGTACTTGTAGGAATTATAGGTAACATTAGTGTTGGATTATCTTTTTTAGTAACAGGAAACATTCCAATGGGTATGGCTCATTTATCTAGTGGTATTATTTTTATGCCTATATATTGGGACCTAAAACAAGATAATAATGACACAACAGGAATTTGAACAACATAGACAAACGTGGATTAGAGAGTGGAATGATAAGTGGAGATTACTTGATATTGACTTTGAGGCCTACATGCTTATGAAAGGTATGGCGCCTGATGAATATAAAGCCATAAATGAGGATAGTTGGAAGAAAAATGAACTTATAGATGATGAATGGGGTGAGACATTCATATAAAAAAATAGACTGGCATGAGGTTAAGACATTTATTTACCTAGTTATTTGGTTAGGTATTATGGTATCTTTCCCTTTGATCCTTTTTTAACCTCTTGCTTGGCCTTGCCGAAATGTGATGTTATATTTATAGCATAATAAAAATAAAGGTTATGCAAAACGTAAACGTAGTAAAAAGAAAAGGTCGCCCAAGCACTAAAAATGTAACTTACACTCCATCACTAATTGATTTTAGTAAAGTTACTAAATTGAATGATTTAAACATCGATCCTAAAATGATGTTTACTATGAGATCAGGTTTGAAAGTTGATGATTTGATTTCACATGAAGGAGGTATTCCGGCCGCAACTAATATTATGATGATTGGTGATCCGGGTGTAGGTAAAACAACTGTATTGTTGGATGTATTAGCAGGTGCTCAAAATAAAGGAGCTAAATGTTTATTCATTTCAGGTGAAATGGGTAAGAAACAAATGTTCAAATACACTCAACGTTTCCCACAATTTGGAAATATTGAAACATTGTTTATGCAAGATTATTTAGAGTACAACACTAAAGATGTTATTGAACAGGTTTTAAATATGGGTTATGATTTAGTATTGATGGATTCAGCAGCTGAAATTATTGATGGTGTTCGTGATGATAACAATTGGGATCGTAAAATGGCTGAGTCATGGTTGGTTGATGTTTGTATCAAGAATAATAAAGGTGAGAACAAATCAAATAAATACACTTCGTTTATGTTGATTCAACAAGTTACTAAAGCAGGTGTATTTGCAGGTTCAAACAAATTGAAACATTTAGTTGATGCAATGGGAGAGATGCGCCGCGAATCAGAACGTGATGGTTCAGGTACATATATTAACTTTACTAAAAACAGAAATGGTTTAGTTGATAATAAAATGTACTATGAATTGAACAACAGTAAAATTGTTTATGGTAATGTAATAATTAATGAAGAAAATTAATATGAAATTTAAAGCAGAAAATAATGAATTTCACCATGGGTTTCAAATGACATTTGATAACGGGTGTACTATTAGTGTTCAATTCAGTAAGTATAATTACAGTGATCAAGGCGAAACAACAGCAGAAGTAGCAGCTTGGAACAGTAATGATGATTGGATGATTTGGGATGGTGATAATTGGGTTATATTGACCAATGGAGATACAGACGTTATGCCTCGTCAAACAACAGATGATGTTGCTATGTTAATCAGTGAATTAGTTAAATTGAAATAGTATGGTTATATTTTTATTAATAATAGTGATACTTTACCTAGGTGCTATAAACGATAAGTTAAAGAAGTAATGAGTCCACATCAAAAAGCAGCATTAGAAATTGTTCATGATTATTATTTCATGTTACCAAACAATGGTTACATGTATGGTGGATGTAATAGTTGTGATTCGCGTTACAAGGAAGGTATTGAATGTGCTTTACTAAGTGTTAAACGAATTATACTAACATTAGAATTTATGGCAGTAGAGAGTGATGCTGCTTTTATTATGGATAGAATAAATTTTTATGATGAGGTACAAGCTGAATTATATAAAATAAAAGAGGGTAATGGTGGTGTGTCACTAAATGATTTAATGGAAGTATTTAAAAAATAAACAATGATAAGTAAGATTAGAAACAAATGGTTTACAGTTAACTTTGTACTCCGTCACAGATGGGAAGACGGAGACTACACCGACTACGAACTACGTCAGCTAAAAAGCACATTAAAATTAGGTGTGTGGGCAAAAACATATGAAGCAGTCGGTAAAAGAAAAGGTACTCCTAAAGAAGTATTCAATAAGAATAATCATGTTAGAGTTTACATGATTGGACTAAACCTTATTGTGTGTAGTGTATGGATGGATATTAGCAGACCAACATTTGGAAGTTAATATGAGTAACAATAAACAAACAGGAGGATGATGACGATGACGAATAATAATAATCCAGATAAACAAGCAATGATGAAAATACAATAATGGAATTAGATATAAATGCGTTACGGGATAAATTAGATATGGCATTGGATAAGGAAACAGCCGATAGTTTAAATGAATGGTTAAACAATAAGCGGGACGTGACGGATGAACAGATAGCAATAATGCAACTAGTAGGTGTATTAGATGACATTCAATCGATGATGCATGAATTGACATTGGATGAGAGGAATGAGTTAATAGACGAGTTAACACACCTATATGAACGCTATAACATCTATGCTAATGCACGCAAACATGACGAACCATAATAATACGGATATCAAAATATTATTATATTTGTATTGTATGTGACAGAATACGGGTGTGGTGTAGGGTATAAAGTGTTGGGCGGGTTAACCCCTTTTCCGCGCGCGGCCAAGCCCTACACTATATAAAAAAATATATACCTCTCTTAAAAACCTCGCACCTCTCGCTTGGCCTTCGCGATGGGTGATGTTATATTTATAGCATAATAAAAATAAATAAAGGTTATGAAAAACACAAACAAATTAGTTATCGCGGTTAAAAACAGAGATTTGAAAGTATTAGGTTTCTTTAACAAGGACGGTGAGGGTGAGTCAATATGTGATGCAGGTAAATATCGTGTAATAACTAAATGCCAAGCTGGGTTTATGGTTACTAGCGTTGTTGAGACTTCAAGCGCTATAAATGCCTTACGCAACTACAAAGTTAAAGCTATTCAATCTATTGCCCGCATTATGAAGGCTGATGATTATGAATTTGAGGTTACTGTATTTGCTCGCTCAGGTAAGAAAATATGGATTGCAGAAGCAATGTTGAGTGAAATGACTGTAGGTGATATTAACCAGGACCTAAGCAAAACTGCCCTATATAATCAGTTCCAATATAGTGCTGTTAATGCTAAAACATGGGCCGACAAAGCCTATGTAATGAATGAGGTTGAAGTAATAGCTGCTTAATTTTGGCCTCACCAAACACAGATGTTATATTTAAGTACAATAAAAATAATATGATGATGAAAACAGTAATTAAAAACAATACACTAACAAGTGCATTTAAACAAACACTGATTGGAACAACAGCACTAGCATCGGTTGTGTTGTTTTTAGCCGCCACCGTGATTGCCCTTTACAAAGCCGCGGGATTTTAAAAACAGGACCTTTATTTTATTTTATTATAGGGTGGTACGCCGTACGGTGTACTGCCTGCGTACGTACGTACGGTGCACGTAATATAGACCACGTGCGTTGATATCACCGTAATGTTGGATATGTGGAAAAAGGGCATTAGATCGATTTTTAGATCGTAAATAAAAACTAACCCATCGACAAGTATATACTTATATCCCCCACATCACCCCACAGTTTCCATATGGGCAATTTTTTTAAAAATCCAAAGGAACAAAAGAAGAGATCTTAAAAAGAAGTTTGGCCTCCCAAGAATATATACATATATTTATGTCATAATAAAGGTTATATGATCACAGAAAAAATAAATCACTTCGGAAAAGAAATTGAGGTTTTAAAAAAAGGTTTGTTTGTTGATACTATTAAATTAGCTAAAAAACAAAGTGATTTAGCTAAAAAAGAGAATAATGATTGTGTTGTTAGAGCGTTTATGGCTGCTTTAGATATTCCATATGATCAAGCGCACGCATGGGTTAAAAAGAATATGAACCGTGAAGATTGTAAAGGTACTTACACAGGTAAAGCTATTCAATTGATTGAAGGCAAAACAAAAAATGGTTACAAAATTGGATTTATGGGTTTAAATCCAGCTAAAGTATGTTGGCAGAAAGTTACCGGAAGTAATAAAATATTGACTAATCCTAAGTACAAAAAACAAACAGGATATACAGTAAAATCATTTATCGAAAATAATCCAGTAGGTCGATTTGTATTAATTATTCAAGGACATGCAGTAGCAGTAATAAATGGAGTATTATATGCTAATACAAATGAGAATGCGCTTGGATTATATCGTTCAGTTTGGTTTGGTTTTGAGGTAAAATAATGATGATGTTGTTTTATATTTTCTGTTGGTGCTACACAATTGTTTGGATATTCAAAAAGATATCCAGATGGTTAAACAAAATGTTTGGCTCTTGAAGAGAGGGATGTTATATTTAAGTATAATAAAGGTTATGGATAAAGTTAGAGTAAGTTTAGTAATTCAAAGCATGTTAAGTGATGCTATGGTAGAAGTTCACCACCCCGAGTTAATGGAAGAAGGTCAAGAACGTTTACGTTTTGTAAAGTATTTGGTTCACCATTACCCAAACACAAACCAAGATATTATGGTTGATTTTGTTTATGAACAGTTTAAACAATTTGGCAAGTAAGGTTATGAATGAAATCACTCTCAAAGCAATCAAAATAATCCAGAACTGTCCCGACTGTTTGTCCTCTCTTAAATCATCACCTTGCAATGATTACCAGGCACGGTTCAGTGCGTTTATACGTGTTAAACACGGTATATTAACCACTAACATGATTGATTGGACAACTGTCATGCAAACTATAAATCCCACTATATAATGAGTATCTTTTTCCCACCCGAAAAGATTTTAGACAATCCCGAGTTTGTTCCTGTTAATATCAAGCCGGATGGAGATGGGGGTCATCGCTTAACTAAAGTCACTCACCATACAAGAGTACCTTCACCTTTAGGTGACGGGTGGGAGGATATTCTTTATTTCCGTTATATAGGTTCTCATAACACTGACGAGTCACGTAAGAATGGACTTGGCGGATATGTGTATATCCTGACTAATAAACAGTATCCTGGAAATTGTAAAATTGGTTTTACTACCTCATCACCACAATATCGTTTGCAAAAAATAAATGGTGCTGGTGTTGTTAATGATTGGGATTTGGCTTTTGATTATAAATGTTCTCGTCCATATGATTTTGAACAGGCTATTCATTTGAAGCTAAACGATGTTAGGATTCGTAATGACCGTGAGTTTTTTGATATTGATTTATCCGAGGCGATTCAATTGGTTAGGGAAATGGGACCTATGTTTGGTAGACTAGACTAATGGCTAGTTTATTTATCCAATGTAATATTATATATTAGTATATACGGATAGATGGGTTGGGGAAGGGCAAGCCAAATTTGTGGAGAAAGAAAAGAAAGGTTTGGCCTCATCAACATGGGATGTTATATTTATGTCATAATAAAAAACGATAAAAGGTTATGAAAAACATTAGCAAAAACAACAAATTGGCGATTTTGGGAGTTAGTTCATTTTTGATCGCTATGGGATTTGGACAATTGGGTCTTGAAACTTTAGAATTGGCTGCTCTATTTTGTTTTGGGTTTTCTTTCGGAAGTATTTTTTTCGGAAAAGAGGAAGAAGTTAAATAATAAATAAAAAATAATAAATAAAAGTTATGAAAAAAAAGGATCTTATTTCAATCAACGTAAACGAACTTAAGGATTTCTTAGGTCACATCATCGCAAATAATCGTTATTTGCAAGAACAAGGTAAGTCACCTGTTAGTGTAGAAGTAATTGGTGAGAGTGGTATTGGTAAAACATCAGCCATTATTCAATTGGCAAAAGAACAGAATCTTAACTTTGTTAAGTTGAACTTAGCCCAAATTGAAGAAATTGGTGACTTGGTAGGTTTTCCAATCCGTCAATTTGAAGTTGAAATCAATAATGAAAAGACTTGGATTGATGAACATACATTAGATGAATACCTTAAACTAGGGTATAATTCAACTGGTCAAAACAGAATGAGTTATTGCCCACCTGAATGGATTGCTAATAAAGAAAAAGGTGGAATTTTGCTTTTGGATGACTGGAATAGAGCTGATGTTAGGTTTATTCAAGCTATTATGGAACTTATTGACCGTCAACAATATGTTAGTTGGTCATTGCCTAAAGATTGGCATATTATTCTTACTGCCAATCCTGATAATGGAGATTATTTAGTTAATAGTATTGATAATGCTCAAAAGACTCGATTTATTAGTGTCAACTTGAAATTTGATATTGATTGTTGGGGTAAGTGGGCTGAGGAGAATGATATTGATGGTCGATGTATTAACTTCCTATTGATGCATCCAGAACTAGTTACTACAGATGTTAATAGTAGAAGTGTATCTATGTTCTTTAATTCTATTTCTTCACTTAAATCGTTTGATGATAGTTTGCCTTTGATTCAAATGATTGGAGAGGGTTCAGTTGGACCAGAATTTAGTAGTTTGTTTACTATGTTTATTAATAACAAGTTGGACAAAATGATTTCACCTGAGAATATCTTTAAACAGGATGAAAAATATGTTATGACTACTTTGAAAGGTTTAGTTGGTAAAGATGCTAAATATAGAGCAGATATTGCCTCAACATTATCTACTAGGGTTATAAACTATTTGGATTTTTATTCTAAAAATAATCCAGTTGAAAAAGATACCATTAATAGAATTTCTAAACTAGTTACTGAAGAAATTTTTACTACTGATATTTGTTATAATATGGTTAAGTCAATTTACAATAATAATATGAGTAAATTTAAAACCATGATTATGGATAAAGAGTTAGTAAAATATATTATGAAATAAGATCCGACATTGGGGGTTTGGCTATCCAAATCCCCTTTGTTATATTTAAATAAATAAAAGTTATGAAAATAGAAAAATGTATTTCACCTAAATTTAGTAATCCTGGTAATAATGGGTATTTTTACACCAGTTGGTATGATGGTAATCATAAATCTTTTTATACTAAAGATGAACTAGAAAAACATAAAGCCAACATTAAAACTATCTTCAATAATGAGGGTAATGGTAAAATAGGTAAAACAATTTATGTGGGTAAAGGTTCTAATGCTCCTCGTCATAAAATTAAAATGCTTGTAGAGGAAAATAAAATCAAGAAAACAACTATTATTGAAAATTCAGATACTGTTATTTTTGATAAAAAAATTATTAATGATGTTTACAAATGGTTTGATAATTGTAAAGAAGTAAAAATTGTTAATGTTCCTTTTACTAAAGATTTATTAGATACTATTAACAAGTATAATAGTGGTCGACCTAACTACGTAAAACAATATGAAGAGTTTTTTGTAAAAAAATATAGTTTACTTATAAACTACAGTGATTATATTGATTATCCATCTGATTTTAAACAAGCATTAGGAAATTTAGTCTGGGAAGATTATCATGAACAACATACTTACAGAACAAAAAATATTCAAGATGTATTTGATACTATTAAACTTTATTTTCTAAATCCACATGGTAATATTATTTGGGATGATAACATCTTAGAAACACTTAACTCAGATGGTATTGACTTAGATGATGATTATGTTAATACTTTAGATAGTATGTTTAGTAGTAAAGAACCAGACAATATTAGATTAGCTATTGAAATGATGTCTAATGTTAATTTAAATAAATATGGTTTAACAATTGCCCTTTTATTAAATAAACATAGTAGTAATATGAATTGGGGAAATGGTAATACAGGTAGTCAAGCATATAAAACACTAGACCGTTATTTTTTAAATAAAGGGATTGATTGGAAACGAGATTATAGACCATTTAGTGCTGGTTTATATAAAAACTATGCTAATGATAAAGGAGCTAAGGAGATCATTGAACAATTTGTTTTACAAAATATTAATAGACATTTAGCAGAAAATGGATTTGGTTTTAAAGGTTGTATGTTACAAATAGATAACTTTAAAATATCACTTCACAACAGAAAATAAGATTTGGCCTTCGGGCTATTTTTTGTTATATTAATATAAATAGGTTATGAATAATACATACGAAGAAATCGCAAAATTTTCTAAGCATCTAATGCTTAAAGAACCATTTTATGGTTTAGTACTCATCTCTTTAAATAAAGAGTTAGATAAAAATATTCAAACAGCTTGTGTTACACCAGACAAGATTAATACTAAACTAAAAGTTAATCCAGATTTTTGGGCTACATTAGATGATAAAACTAAATTGGGAGTACTTAAACATGAGTTACTTCATATTTGTTTCTTTCATTTAACTAATTGGGATCGTTTTGATAATAAGAAAGTGTATAATATGGCGGCTGATTTAGAAATCAACCAATATATTAACTCTGACATGAAAGGTGAGGCTTGGGATGGTTTAGAAATTGATGGTCCTACTTTTAAACCACTTAATTTAGAACCTAGAAAAGGTACAGATTATTATTATGGTAAGTTGATGCAAGAAATTCAAGACAATCCTGATGGTGATGTAGCTAAAATGGCTGGTGAAGGTAGTGAGTTTGTTTTAGATTTAGATGGTGTTGAAGGTTTAAGTGAGGCTGAAAAGAAACTTATTGCTAAACAAATTGACCACCAACTAAAAGATGTAACTGATACTTTAGAGAAAAAAGGTTCTGGTAGAGGTTTGGTTCCATCTGAAATGAAAGATTATATTGATTCTTTATTTGAGATTGTTGAACCTGTTATTGATTGGAAGTCATACCTTAGACGTTTTAATAGTATGTCTACTATGGTCTATACTAAAAAGACTCGTCGTAAGCCGAACAGACGTTTCAATACGGGTCCTGCCCTTAAAATAAAACAAAAGAAAAGAACATTGGTTGCTATTGATACTTCAGGTTCTGTTAGTAATGATGATTTAGTAGAATTCTTTAATGAAATTTATCACATATATAAATCAGGTACTTATGTTGATATTATTGAATGTGATGCTAAGGTTCAAAGAGTTTATGAATATAAAGGTCAAAGAGAAGAAATTGAAGTACAAGGTAGAGGTGGTACTGATTTTGAACCAGTGATGCAATACCTATCAGAACATAGAAATGAATATGCTAATTTGATTTATTTAACTGATGGTGAATGTTGCTCTCCTAAAACTCAACCTATGAAGCCTATGCTTTGGGTTCATAGTTCAGGCCATGATATAAATAATGATTTACCAGGTGCTAAAATAAAAATTGTAAGATAATGGAACATTTACTAAATAGATTACCTGAAAAATGGGAAGAAAAAATAATCCCATTAATGACTATACATAATAAGTTTGTGTTAGGTGGAAGTTTGGCTTTGTATATCCTTAAAATGATGGAATATGATTTTGAAAAACGAGATCCAGATTTAGATTTTAGTTTAACAGAACCATTTGATGAAAAAGAATTTTTAACATTACTTGATTTTTTTGATTTGTGTATTACTAGGAGTAGCAATGATTATGAAGAAGAAGGTGATACAATTAAACTAAAATCTCCTATTGAAAGTCTTAAAAAAGACTTAATTATATTAGAACATAATTGTAAGTACCAAGAATACTCATTATCAGAGTATTCATCATTAGGAGATACTCTTAAAGATTTTAAGGAAAAATACTATAAAGTAGATTTTTTTAATAAAAATTATCTTAAAGCAAAAGATTGGTTTGAATTAGATTATTTTGGAACTACTATTAAAATCACTCATCCTAGTATTATTTTAGCTGCTAAAATGATGTATGGAACAGATACTAGAGTAGGAAAACAATATAAACATTTTCAAGACATACAAAGCATAGATTGGGATAATTACTTTAAAATTGTTAAATGTATTCGATCAAAGAATAAATCTATAACAGCAGAACAAAGTAATGGAACAATTTATACTAAATACATTCTAGATAAGTATGTTTTTGAGGATATTGATATTGAATTACCTTTCTAACATATTTATAATATATGGCTAAAATTGTATTATTGAGTTGTACCAAATCTAAGTTGGATAAGCCAGCTCCAGCTAAAGACATGTACTCACCTTCTCCTATGTTCCAAAAAACAAAGGTGTATGGTGAAGCTCTTAAACCTGATAAAATGTTTATCTTATCTGCTAAGTATGGTTTATTACCTATGGATAAACAAATTGAACCTTATGATTTAACTCTTAAGACTATGAAGAAAGATGAGAAAGATCAATGGGGTTCAACAGTTAAAGATCAAATGGGTAAAATGGGAGTTAATCCTCAATCTGATAAGTTTGTTTTCTTAACAGGTTCAGAGTATATGAAGCCACTTGAAAGTTTTATTCCAGCAGAAAATATAGAAAAACCAATGGAAGGTAAGAGAATGGGAGAACGATTGTCTTGGTTAAACTCACAAGCTCAAAAAATAAAAGAATTTATTCAACATATAAAGAAAACAATTTATGAAATTATCGGAAAGTAATTTACACGAGTATATTCAACTATACCTAAACGATATTGAGGATTATGATTCTCAAGAACAACATATGTTGGCTGAAAGCGTACTTAAACCTGTCAAAAACCTTATATTAGAGTCTAAAGTAGATCCTATGACGATGTTGATGGAAATGAGGAACGTGGCTAATAACGCCGATAAGGCGGTTATAGAAGACTTTATATTGTACTTAGGTAACATTTAAAACCTCTCTTCACCTTTCTTAACCTCTTGTTTGGCTCACCCGGAGCCGTATGTTATATTTATGTCATAATAAAAAACGATAAAAAATTAAGGTTATGTTAGACATTCAAAATTCACAATTCATCGACAAGAAAGAGATTAAAAATCGCGCCAAATCAATCTTCACAGAAAAAGGTGCGCCAAATGTAAGTGACAAGTACGCTCACATTTCAACTGAAAAAATCATCGACGACATGGCTCTTCTAGGTTGGGGAGTAGTTGATGCTAAAGAGGTTAAAGCCCGTAAAGCGGATACAATGGGCTTTCAAAAACACTTAGTTGTGTTCCGTAACAACGAGATTCAAATCACTTCAGAAGATGGTGATAATGTGTCTCCACAAATTTTGTTAACAAATTCACATGACGGTAAAAATGCATTTACTTTCACAGCTGGTTTGTTCCGTATGGTTTGTGAAAATGGATTGGTTGTTTCAAGCCGTGAGTTTGAAAACATGAAAATCCGTCACTACGGTTACACATTTGAAGAGTTGCAAGAAACTATCAAGACAATGGTTGAAAAATTGCCTTTGACAGTTGAGTCACTTAACAAGTTCCGTTCAATTGAAATGGGTCAAGATCAAATGCTTGATTTTGCTAAAAAGGCTCTCGCCACTCGTTTCACAGATGAGGAATTGGATAACATTAAAATCGATTTGAAAGATTTGTTGACTCCAACTCGTAAAGAAGACAACGGTTCTGATTTGTGGAGTGTGTACAATGTAGTTCAAGAAAAATTGGTTCACGGAATGTTCAATTATCAGTATGGTGTTAAAACACGTAAAGCTCGTAAAATCAAGAACTTCAATAAGGACTTAGAATTGAACGAGAAATTGTATGATTTGGCTCTTGAGTACGTTCCCGCGTAAGGGAAGGTATTCAAGCTTGGTTTAGTAAAAATTAGTTCTTATATTTATCACATAATTAAAAATTGCTACTGTGGCGGAATAGGTAGACGCGCGGGACTTAAAATCCCGTGAACAGTAATGTTCGTGCCGGTTCGATCCCGGCCAGTAGTACAAATTAAAAAATTATATATTTATATCAAAATGAAAAAAGTATTATTTATCGCCGCATTGGTTACTTTGGCTTCTTGCTCAAATGAAACCTCAACTTCATCTAAAGATTCAGTTTGTGCTGATTCAACTTGTTCAGATTCTATGAACACAGATTCTCTTATTGAAAGTGTTAATGCTCACGCTGATTCACTTCATACAGAAATCCAAGAGTTGAAGAAATAATCTTCAAGCCCCCTTAGCTCAGTTGGTAGAGCTTCTGATTTGTAATCAGATGGTCGGCGGTTCGAGTCCGTCAGGTGGCTCAAAATGGCGGATTAGTGTAATGGTAACACATAAGGCTCATAACCTTAAATTGGCAGTTCGAGTCTGTCGTCCGCAACAAAATAACCTGTACCCTTGAAAAACTCGTATTTAAAGATAAGCAGGTTAGTTCCGAAATAAAAGGGTAATAGAATAAGGAACAAAGATATTAGCCCGAAGTACAAGGGAACGAAGATAGAGTAAGTCCTCTACGAAAGTATGAACCTCTCCAAATCGTGTGTTGGCACAGTTAGCAACTCTGGGGGTAATCTAAAAGTTGCAAAATGGAAGATTGGCAGAGTGGTCGATCGCGGCAGTCTTGAAAACTGTTGTACTGCAAGGTACCGTAGGTTCGAATCCTACATCTTCCGCACCTTAATACCAATTCGGGTTCGTGAACAAAGGAGGCCTGTTCTTCTCGTGCAAGAAAGAAATCACGTTAAATCTCCTCATGCTAGGTGGTGGTGGTGACCTAGCAAAATTACCCTCTCGTCTAACGGCAGGACAACTGGTTTTGGTCCAGTTAATTGGAGTTCGAATCTCTGGGGGGTAACAAAAAGGGTTCTTTGACATAAAAAAAGAAAGGAAAAAATATGGAAATTATTTTAGCTTTTGGTTTGGGTATTATGTTGGTTAGCACTATTGTGTTAGTTTATGTAGTACTAAAGTCAAATAAAAAAGTCAATGAATTAAGTCATTTAGAACATGAAATACAAGATATTTATCGTTCTAAAGATGAAGAAAACGGAAATATCTACCGTGAGTTAGATAAAATTAATGGCAAAATTGATTCTCGTGTTGATAAATTATATGATAATATATCAAGAGAATTAGAAGAGACTAACCGTAAGGTTGAATTTTTAAGAAAGTCTCTAGGAAAGGATTATTTTTAATCCATTAAGTTAAACCCGTCATTGAACCCTTTTTTTTTGCTCGGTTCATCTATCGGTTAGGATGCTAGGTTTTCATCCTAGAAAGAGGGGTTCGATTCCCCTACCGAGTACTATTGGACCCTTAGCTCAGTTGGTCAGAGCGTCAGACTCATAATCTGGGGGTCGTAGGTTCAAGCCCTACAGGGTCCACTAAAATTTTTAAAAAGATTTCATATTTATCAATGTGAAATCATTACTATTGATTCTGTTAACATTACCTAGTCTTTTATTCTCTCAAATTATAATTGATAAAGCTGGTGATGGATGGGATTCAAAAATCGATTCAGCATTACAATTAATTAAAAAAACAGATATTAAAAAATATCAGTTACTAGATAGTGTTTGTGGTAAAGTAGAATTTTGGTCTTCTGGTTTTTCTTCAAATGAAGGAAAATATGGTGAAAAAGGAATAATATTAGTTGCTGTTAAAGATGTAAAACTAAACTCAATTAATAACCTAGCAGTAGTGTTGGTTCATGAGAGTTTACATTTGCATGTTTTACAAAAAGGGTACATCATAATTCCTGAACAAGAGGAAGTGTGGTGTTACAGATATGAGCTTGACTTCATTGACAAGCTACCTAATCCTGAACCTTGGTTAAAACAGCATGCAATAACTCAATTAACTAATATACAAAAATGAAAAAACTAATCCTATTCTTATTAACGGCCTTAGCCGTTTTCGGAGTATCAGCACAATCAGCTTCTACATCACCTGGAACAGGGCACTGGGTGGTAATTGATTCTGGTTACCAAGTAGCAACTACTACTGTTGGACAGACTGTTGCCCCTTTACACTTCTACAATACTTCTACATCTGAAAAGATTACAGGTATGCAGTACAGGGTATTTTATGATAACACTGCTTTTACTGCAGCTGTTCCTTCACTAAAGATCTCTGCTACTGATCAATACCTTCAGTATGTAGATAGTAACACCCAAGGATTTTTGACTGTTACTTTGGTTTACACAGGAACCAGTTCTACATTCAATTATTCAAATGGTGCTACTTTTGATCTTACCTTTACTCATGCTGGTAGTGCAACATGGAACACTTTGGATTCTATTAAGACTTTAAAAGTTGCTGGTGTTAAATCATTTGCTAACAAAGCAGCTACTAATTGGGGTAATGATACTACATTAGTAGTTTATTCTTATGGTGGTCGTTTCAACCAAAAGGTGTTACGATTTGCTGCTAAGTTTAAAAACGTTACTGGTTCAGATGCTAAGAACTTATGGGTATCTTTAGAAAAGAAAGCTCCTTCAGGATCTTGGACTCAAGTAGAAGCTAAATCAACTAACTCTAGTGGTGTTGTAGTATTTAGAAAATTCTTAGATACTACTTATTGGGATGTTAGAATGGTAGTTAAAGGAGATACAATGACTCCTGGTAGTATTATCTCAACTGCTGATGCACAGAAAATTAATCAATCAATCTTAGCTCAACACACTCCTTCAGGATTTGATTACTACACAATGGATGTAAACGGAACTGACGGTTCAATTAGCATTGCCGATGTTTATTCAGTATATGGAAGATTAGCAGGTAGATTCTCGGCTTGGCCTAACGGCAAAAAGGATGTAATGTTCTTTACAGTTGCCGAGTACAATTCAATTAATGGATCAGCTACTAACTTAACTTCTACTTACTCTACTATTAACAACTTCAACTACACTATTGATGGTCGTGATTCTATCACTTACTATGTAGCTGTTAAAGGAGATGCTAACAATACAGGATTTAAAATGGCTCGTTTAACGCCTATTAAAATTGTTAACCCAACTAATGCTAAGAACTACATCATTGACAACACCGTTCAATATGACGACGTTATAGAAACTATAGAGGTTAATATGCCTAAAGTTAAAGTTGATGAAGGTAACTTAGTTAATGTTCCTGTTAAAATGCTCACTAACGGAAAACAATTAGGTGCTTTACAATTAGAGTTAAAGTACGATACTGCTTTATTAGAGTTCAAGAAAATAGATTTGTCTGAAAAAATGATGAATTGGACTTCTTATACTAATCCTTCTAATGGAGTAGTTGCTTTTGGCGCAGCTGATTTGACTAATAAAAATTTAGTTAATGATGGAGAACAAGTATTTGTGATACAATTTATTGCTAAAAAACCTCAATCAGAATGGGGAACTGCTGCTTTATGGACTGGTCCTAAGTTTGTTGGTGGTAATGATTCTCGTGATATGAATATCACTCCTGCTATGGGAGTGATTGAGGTCCGTAGAATTAATAAACCTGTTAAATTATCTCAACTTGATGATATTCTTATATTTCCTAACCCTACAGAAGGTGAGGTAATGATTCAATTCCGTGTTGAACAAGAATCAGAAACTGAAGTTTCTGTTACAGATATGGTAGGAAGACAAGTTATGGAAGTTGTTAATACCAAAATGCCTTCAGGTGAATACAAGTATGTTGTTAACTTAACCCCATTAACTAACGGATTTTATTTAGTATCAGTTAAAACAGATACACAAATCTCAACCTCCAAAATAATTATAAATAAATAATATGTCAGAAGAAAAAGAAGAAAGCGTAATGTCAGCTACCAAAAAAGCAATTATTGGTGCTGTTACTACTGCTGTTACAGCCGGCGGTGCCTGGTTTGCAACCCACTTAGGCGGTGGAGACGAGCCTAAAGAAGAAGCTAAGACAGAACAAGCAGCTCCTGCTTCTGCTGCTCCTGTTGTTATTAATGTTCAGCAAAACCAAGAAAACAAGCAACAAGTTAAACAAGGTGGTGGAACTAACACAATTATTAAAGAACGTGTAGTTGAAAAACCAGTTGCTGCTCCTGCCACTAAACCTGCTAAAGATGAAGAAGATCCTTGGTAATATTTTTTTAACTGTCTTATTAGTAGGTTGTGGTTCTATGAAAACCACCACTGAAAAAGATGTTATTGAAACTAAGGACATTTCAACTGTTTCTAACTATACTGATTCTATCAAGAAAACAGTGCAAGTGATTAATGTTGATATGACTAAAGTTTTAGCTTTATATCCTGATTTACAAGAAAAAAATGTTGGACTTGGATTCGCTGAATCCGTATTAGATTATTTAGATGAAACAAATCGTTTTGTGTTTACTGAAGAGAAGAGTGAAATCAAGGAAAGGATGGTAACTCAGTTCAAAGCATCTAAAAAAGGTGTTTTTGAAGAACCAATTGATGGTAAGGGTAAGATTAAAGCAGCCCAATACTTTGTATATGTGACTGTAGCTGATTTTGCTGTAGATGAAGATGAAACTGTAATGAAAGGCAAATCAACTGTAGTTGTAACTACCTTTATTCGTTTACAAGTAAGATTTGTAGATGCTAAAACAGGTCAAATATATATCGGTTCAGGTGAAGGTGAGTCACAAAAAGTAGGTGAATCTTTTTTAAAGAATCTTGATATGAAGTTTTCTCAAAGTACTGTAGGTAAAGCAACAAGAAAGTCTTTAGAGACTGCTACCACTAAAGTAATTGAAAACTTAATCAAGAATGGTATCTTTACGAACTAAAATATTAATAATATTGATGATTATTGGATTGCCCCTCTGCGGGCAATCCTTTACTTATAGTTATATAGATCCGTGTACTAAACAAAGTAAATTCATTAACGCCGATATGAGCGCTCCCATAGTTATCTCATACTATGGACAAGTAAAAACGTTTACATACGGGGAATTAAGTGACGGTACATTCGATGCTTGGATTAATAGTATTTATATTAAATATCAATCAACCTCACCTTGTCAAGGCGTTCTTACTACTACAACAACCACAACTTCAACCAACCAAGTTTCAAACATAATAGGTAATGTCACTAATATTTTAAGTATAGACCTATCATCAGTAGCAGGAGGATTATCAGGAGGTGTAGGAAATAATGTAGGAGGAACAACATCAACAGGTTCAGGAAGTATAACAACAAATAAAAAGAAAGATGATAACAATTCTAACAGTAATTCTAATAATAGTAGTTCCAATTCTAGTGATGGATCGAATCCAAGTACAGGAACAGGCCAAGAAGGAGGAAATCCACCAGAAAATCAAGGCGGGTCTAATGGATCAGGAGGAGGAACAGTAGGCAATGGAGGCAATAGTTCCAATAATAGCAATGGTTCTTCTGGGAATTCTTCTGGTAGTGGGAGTGGGAATAACAGTAATGGAGAGACACCAAAGGAAGAAAAACCAACAGACCAACAAGTAGAAGATACTAAAACTGAAACTCAAAAATCCCAATCAGCAGGTACTGCTAAGGCTGCGGGTAAAGCAAAAGCTGAAACTCAAAAACCAGCGATCTTAGTTACTGGGGATATTGTTGGGGTTCAAACTAGAGCTGATGGTTCTCAAGATGCTAGAGGTACTATGTCTTTTACTAGAGTAAAAGGAGATGGAACAGCCTCAATAGGTTTTTCAGCTGATTATATGGTTAATGCTAAAATTGGTAATTTATCAGCAATACGTTCTTGGATTGGAACTAATAAAGCAGGTCATAAACATATTAATGTAGCTTCAGCGGGTTTAGGAATATTACCTAAATCTACTACAGCAAATGCCTTATTGATACGAGTTAACTCAATCAAATCATTTACTGCTTTATATGGTGTGTCTGGTACTTATTGACAATTGTTTGGTAAAGAGTTAATATCAACTATAATTATAGGTGGTTTTATGTATAAAGGGAAAATTGGTAAAGCAGTGGATGCTACAATCATTATGGCTGGTATTTATTCCCCGTATTCTAAGTTCTATACTGAATCTATTTTTGAGGCTAAACCAATTATCATACCTTTTTTAAACCTTAATTATAAACTAACTAAAACGTTTGGAGTTGGATTAACAGGTGGTGGTACATACATAGCAGGTCAAGACATTCTTAATTTTCAAATATTAATGGGTGCTAAACTAAAAATATGAGGTGGTTAATTGTATTTTTATTATTTACAAATGATTTATTAGGCCAATTTACCTACTCGGGATATCTTTATAACGCAAATGGATCCGGAGCAAATAATGTAGCTGTAAAACTTTATAGAAGAACTAACTCTACTATATCAGGATTTACTTCTCAGAATAACTATAACGGACACTCTTATTATCGTTCTACAGGTATTGCTAACTGGACTACTGCTAAAGCTAACTGCGCAGCAATGGGTGGGTATCTAGCAACAGTAACTAGCTCAGGAGAAAACAGTTTTCTATTTAACCTATGGCCTTCTGGTTGGATAGGACTTACAGATGAAGTAACAGAAGGAACTTGGAAATGGGTAACAGGAGAAACTTTTTCTTACACTAACTGGAACTCAGGAGAACCTAATAACTCAGGTAATGAAGATTATATTCAATTTGTAAGTGGTGGAAGATGGAATGACCTAAATAATAGTAGTAGTTTAGCATATGTACTAGAATTTGATTACATAGTTACAACTTCTTCTTGGACACTTTATAAAACAATCTATACTAACTCTTCAGGATACTATTCTATCTCTGAGACTTATGATCCTTCTAAGGAATACTACATAGAGATAGATGCTCCTACTAGAGTCCAATCCTACACTACTTCAGATATTCAAGCTGTTTCAAATATTATTTTAGGAAAAACAACAAGAAATGGTTTATCCTTCCACAGGTTTGATGTTAATGATGATGGATCTATTTCAATAGCTGATAAGTACTATATAGCTGCTAGGAAAGCAGGTATTTTTTCTAGGTGGAGAACAGCTCCAGATGTTAGAATCTTTACTACAGCCCAATACAATTTAATAGTAGCAGCCAAAACAAATGTTAGAGCCACTTACCCAGGAGTAAGTACTCTCACTACAGGAACTTTAACATCAGGAGGAACATTAAATCTTTATATTATTGCTCCTGGGTATGCGGGTTCTGTATCTTATTAATATTTATAAAAGATGTTAAATTTATTAACTCCTATATTATTACTTTTATCACCTATTGACACTACTAAAGTAAATGTTAATGTAACTAATGTCCAACACATCCAAACTATTGGAGGTAGAGATGTTACTTTTGGAGTTAAAGAAACAATTGAAGAATTACTAATTGAAAAAGGATATATCCCTGATGATTCATTAGGTATGTCTGTTCAAGTAAGTATAGATAGTATTTATTCCCCTCAACAAATTGTAAACATAATGGGTTTACAATGGTTAAAAAAAGATTATATTGTTGAAACTACAATATGCATAGGTACAGGTTGTCATAAATCAGTTGGTGTTAGAAAAACATTTATTTTCGCTGCATTTTTAAATGTTGAAAATAATGAAGTTCCGTTAAACCGAAAGGCGTTCTCGAAAGCGTTACAAGAAAGTTTAACAAAAACAACAAAACAACTATAATATGAAAAATTTCTTTAAACAACTGTTCGACGACAACAACTCAATTAATGAAAAAGCATTAGTAGGCTTTATTGCTTTCTTTATGCTTTGTATTGCCCTTATTGTAGACCTAGTAACAGGTTACATGGGTACTGCTTTAGTAATTAATGAATTTATTTTTGATGGATTTATGGTAATCATTTTAGGTTCATTTGGTATTGCCTCTGTGGATAAATTTTTGAATAAAAAAGATAAACACGAAGAAGATAAAGATATAGAAGGATAATGAAATCTACATTACTAGTATTATTATTATCATTAACCACAACCTTTGCTTTTGTTTGTAGTTACTTCGGAGGATTAGCTATAGATAATAGTGAGCAGTATTTAGCTATAGTGGCTGTTGCTTTTATGGATGGGTTTTTCGGTATAGTTGCTGGTACTAAGAAAGAAGGATTTAAAACTTATAAAGCAGTTAAAGTATTAAAAACCACATTTACTTGGTTAGTTATACTAACAGTAATATTAATGGTAGAAATTGGATTTCCAGGTACATCTTGGCTCTCAGAAACTATTATAATGCCGTTTGTAATATTCCAAATAGTTAGTGCTTTAAAAAATGCTTCAAATGCTGGCTTTATTAAACATTCTATATTAAATAAAATTTTAGAAAAAATCGATAAACATAAAGATAAATAACTATGTTACTAAAAAAAGGTGATAATAATGAACAGGTAAAACAACTCCAAGTTAAATTAGGAGTTGATCCTGTAGGTAACTTTGGTCCTAAGACTGAAGAAGCTGTTAAAAAGTATCAAGCTGCTAATGGATTAGTAGCAGATGGTATAGTAGGAGATTCTACTTGGAATAAAATTATGGGTTCTACTCCTGTGGCACCTGTTGCTCCGGCGGTAGTAGTTCCCGCTTCTGGCTTTAAATTAGATAAATTAAAAGGACATATTCCAGATTCTGTATTAGTTCAGATTCCTGATACTGCTGCTAAATTTGGTATTACTAATCCTTTAAGATTAGCTCATTTCTTAGCCCAGTGTGGTCATGAATCAGGAGGTTGGAAAGCTACTCAAGAAAACTTGAATTACTCTTCTAAAGGTTTAATGGGTATATTTAAAAAATATTTCCCTACTTTAGCTTTGGCAGAACAATACGCTCGTAAGCCTGAAGCTATTGCTTCTCGTGTTTATGGAGGTAGAATGGGTAATGGAGCTGAAGCTACAAAAGAAGGATTTAAATTTAGAGGTCGTGGTTATATCCAATTGACTGGTAAAGATAACTATTCTGCTTTTGATAAATTTGTTCCTGAGGAAATTTTAGTTAATCCTGATTTAGTTGCTACTAAATATCCTTTAATGTCTGCTGCTTGGTTCTTTAATAAAAATGGACTTTGGAGTATCTGTGATAAAGGTGCTGATCAAGGAACTGTAACTGCTGTTACTAAAAGAGTAAATGGTGGAACAATTGGTTTACCTGATCGTATTAAACATTTTAACGAGTATTATAATTTATTAAAATAATGAGTGAGTTTCAATTACAACCCGGACAAGGATATATCTACATTGGAGAATACTTTCATAAGTTTGGAAAAAATGTTCCAACTGAAAAGAAAATAGGTAAAACAACTTCTTTATTAGATATCCCTCAAATTGATGATTATGCTTTTAGTTTAGATTTTCACACACCAGATATCTATTTAGTTGAGGATGTTGAAAAAATATATAAAGCATTAACTACTATTTTAGAACATGACCAATTAAAAGAAGATTGGTTCGAGGATACTGATGGTGATTTAAAAGATCGTGTCACTAAATTTATGACTGCTTTTGGTTATAAAGAAATAGCAGATGTAGATGGCGATGGCATACCTGACCATCTAGACAACGTTATTGGTTAATTTTGACACCTGACGTGACCTGAATAAGGTAGTTTATTATATGGCCTATATAAGAAGTATAGGCCATTTATATGTATGGTTGTGGACGTGAATAAAATATTTGATCTATTTAATAGTAAAGAGCCTAATTCTCTTAAGGAGAAATCACAGGCTGCAGATATTTTAATAACAGACTATAAAAACCACCCTTTATTTTGGGTTGGAATGTTCAAAAAACTTATTTATAATCACAATGTATTCCGCGATCAATTATTAACGTTTTTTGAAAACTTAGATGAAGGATTAGATCAAGTTGATATAGATAGAGCAGGAGAATTTGTAGTGTTTACTAGAGCCTACGACTATATTACTAAAGTTAATCCTGATGAATTGACACATCAAGAAGCCCTTTATCATTTCTCAGATTTACATTTAAAAACAGCTTTGGAGTTAGCTATAAACTACTTTCAAGAGCATGAAGAGTATGAAAAGTGCGCGCATCTTAAAAAGAATTTAGAGTTTATAAAACTCCTTTTAGCCTAAGCTTGGCTTACATTTCTTTTAATGTTATATTATTGTTACGGGTTTTAAGAAAAATATGAAAAATAGAGATATAATAATGAGAAGAATGGAGAGGGTAGAAGGGGGAATTGAGAAACTGCAATTCGCGTTACGACAGAATAACTGGGTTGTGGTGGATGAGATTATTCAAGAGATGAGGGATAACATTAATGACGCTAAAGCGTTTGTACAACAGGAACCATTGGGACCTGGAGAAATTAATAACTATTAATATGCGATTAACAGCTGAGGAAATTCAACAGAATTGGTTACGTTTGATGGGTTTTATTGAGGATCACATTTCTGAACCTCGTAAAACTAATTTGATTAACTTTTATGAGAAATTTAGTGAGCGTTTGATATTGATGCCCGCGGCTCATAAAAAGGAATATCATAACGCTTTCCCTGGAGGGTATGTAGATCATGTTAATCGAGTTATCACTTGTGCTCTTCATCTTCATGAATTGTGGGCTAAAATGGGAGCTGATACTACTACTTACACTAAAGAGGAACTTGTGTTTTCTGCTTTAAATCATGACCTGGGTAAAATGGGTGATGAGAATCATGAAGCTTATATTCCTCAAGATGATAAGTGGAGGAAAGAAAAACTAGGAGAAGATTATAAGTTTAATGATAAGTTAGCTTTCGCTAGTGTGCCTGATAGAAGTTTGTTTTTACTTCAATTAAATAGTATTACTTATACTTTTAATGAAATGATAACAATTCAAACTCATGATGGTCTGTATGATAAAGCCAATGAAAAATATCTTATGACCTACATGCCAGAGTTAAAACCTAGAACTAGCTTACCTTATATTGTTCATCAGGCAGATTTAATGGCTGCTAGAATTGAGTTTGAAACAGAATGGCTTCCTAAATTCCAGGGTAACTTGGAGACACCAAAGAAATCATTTACCTTGGAGTCTAAGAAATCAGCACCTCAAACATTAGCTTCTAAATCTAAAGCATTAGGTAGTTTAAAGAATGAGGGTCTTAAAAATCTATTAGACAACTTATGATACTAGCAATTATTATTCTTTCAATATTGGTCGTGACTCTTGGATTCACGACCTATAATCTTCTTAAGAAAAACGAAAAACAAGAAGATATTCTTGCAGGGTACATGACGTACCTTAACAAAGTTTCAGACACTATTGAAGCCGCGGATAAAAAACTAAAAGAAGTAGACTATAAAGGATCATTTGAATCAGATGATGAAATAGGTTTTGTTTTTGAACAAATCAAAAGTATTCAAACTATATTGAATACATTTATTATTAAAGAAATCAAGTAATGGAATTAGAAGTAAAGAAAAAAAAGAAGGGAGTACAGTACTTTACTCAAGAAACAGAAGATTCCATTGTACTTTATAATAACACTCCTGACCCCGAAGTAAGAAGTAAGATTTATAGGGAAAAAATACATTACGGTTTTTTTAAGTTAACCGAAAATATTATTCATACCTTTAAATTTTACTATACTGAGGTAGAAAACATTGAAGACCTACAGCACGAAGTAATTACTTTTCTTTTAAGTAAGATTCATTTATATGATCAAACTAAAGGATCTAAAGCATATTCTTATTTTGGTACTATTGCTAAACGTTACTTAATCTTATCTAATCAGAAAAACTATAAGAAACGTGTTGATACTGCTCCTATTGAAATTTTAGAAGAAGATGAAAATCATTCTTATGATATGGAAGAATCACCATACAATGAACGTTTATCTCTCTTCATAGATGATTACACTGATTACTGTACTAAAAATATTTATGAGTTATTCCCTAAAGGTGAAGATGCTCAAATAGCTGATGCTATTCTTGAGTTATTTCGTAAGCGAGAACATTTAGATATTTTTAATAAGAAAGCACTTTACATTTATATCCGTGAGATAATTGATGCTAAAACACCTAAAATTACTAAAATAGCTAATCAATTATATGATATCTTTAAAAAAGGTTATGTATTTTATTTAGAACACGGATATACAAAGTTTTAGTTTTCATATTTATAAGAAACTAACTGTATATTTATGTCACAATTCGATAATATAATCTTTGGTAAGAAAAAATTCTCTGATGTCTTAGAGGAAATTTACAATAACCAAAAGAAAAAAGATCAACAAGTTACAGCGCTTATTAACGAATTAAAACCACTAATTTCAGACATTGGTGATGCTACATTAGTTGTTCCTTTAATTAAGGAATATATGGAGATAAGCGTTAAAAACGATGATATTTTAATCAAGATGGCAGCGTTAGCTCAACGTGCTATGCAAACTCAAACAGCAGAAGGAAACTTAACTATTTCTGATGAAGAAAAAGAACAGTTACTAGCTGCTATGAATGAGTTAAAAGGAGGAAATTAATGGGTATTCTAAATAAAAGAGATGGAGGCCAAGCAAGTGTTAACACACAAGCAAGTCAATCCCCAAATGGGATTACTTCATCTCCTATAGCTTTTTTAGCCGGAAGGGTTAAAAATATTATTTTAGATGAATCTAGTGATGGTTTTTTTGATTTTGGAAGATACAATAGTATTGGTACTATCCAATTTCAAGACATAACTAATCCCACAGCCCAATTAACTATAGCTAAACCTTTTTTTCCTAATTTTAAAAACTTTCCTTTAATAGATGAGATTGTTTGGATAGTTCAATTACCGTCTACAGCAATTAATGGTCCGGCTCCTGACAAACCAGGAATAAGTACTGATATAAATAATTATTATTTAAATCCTACAGCCTTATGGAATCATCCTCATCATAATGGTTTTCCTTCTGACCCACAGAATTTACCTGAGTCTCAACAAAAAGACTATAGACAAACATCTATAGGTAATGTTAGACGAGTAACTGATAAATCAACAGAGATTAACTTAGGTAAAACATTTATTGAACGTACTAATATTCATCCATTAAAACCTTTTGAAGGAGATATAATCTATGAAGGTAGATGGGGTAATAGTATACGATTTGGTTCTACTATAAAAACTAAAGAAAATCAAATCCCTTTAAATACATGGTCTGAAGGAACTAGTACTTCTGGTGATCCTATTACTCTTATTAGAAATGGACAAGGTGCTCAATCTAATCAAGGATGGATTCCTATAGAAGAAAGTATTAATAATGATGATGCTTCTATTTATTTAACTAGTACTCAAAAGATACCTTTAAAAGTATCAAGTGCTACATACACTAGTTATCAAACAGCTCCTACAACACCTGATCAATATGCTGGAAAGCAAGTCATTCTTACTTCAGGCCGTCTAATATTTAATACTACTCAAGATCATCTCCTATTAAGTTCAGCTCAATCAATTGGATTTAATGCTGTTAGTGGATTTAACTTTGATACTAAAGCTGATTTTACTATTGATGCTCCTTCTATAAAATTAGGTGGTAAAAACGCTACTGAACCTATTTTAAAAGGTGATGCTTTAGTGACAGAATTGCAAAAATTAATAAACCAATTAATACAATTGACTACTGTATTAGTAGCAGTTCCTCAAACATCAGCCGCAGCCCAATTAGTACTATCAGAATTACCTAAAATCTCAGCTAATATAGCTTTAACTAAATCTAAAATAAATAAAATACTATAATGGCTGAAGTTAGTGTACAAGTATTAGAGAACGCTCTACCTAGTAGTTTAAAATTAACAGGTTCAGAAAAATTAGGTCAAGTAATTTTAGAAAAAGGTATTCAAATTAGTGACCAAATCCAACCTCAATTAACTAACATCCAGAATGAGCTAAATAGTGCTCCTAATGGTACTTGTTTACCTCCTGCTCAATTAGATTTAATTATTTTACAAAGAAATAATATAGTTAATAAATTAAATCAAATAGGAAGTGTTTTAGATACAACCACTGCAGCCGCGGGTATAACATCTGATTTATTAAATAGTTTAATAACCGCTGCTCAAACACTTAGAGTTGCTAAAACTGCTTTAATAGCCGCGGATGCTACTGCAGGTGGAATTGGTCCTTTTGCTAGTTTAGTATTTCAAGCTAATGAGGTTTTAGATGCTTTAAAATTTGATAGTTTAGGAAATTCTAAATTAAATAAATTAAAATCTATAATTGATAACACTGCGGCTCCTATATCGTTAACTAGTTCTTTTATATCAATAGCTATAGTTTCTTTAAACTCTATTGATAATATATTGAAACAATGCTCACCTAATTCCACTTACTTAGCTATCAGTAATGACTTAGAAAATATAACTTTAAGACAAAACATAGCGGAAAATACATTAAACCAAATAACTTATAAAGGGTTTGTATTAGAAATTGAAATTATACCTTACACACCTACAGTTAATAGAAGAAGAGCAATTGGTAAAAACCAATCAGGGATAATCATGATACAAACTGAATTTTCCTTCACAACATCCAACCAGGTTTTAATTAATGAACTAAAACTAATAATTGATAGAGACAATTTAAAAGCTTATTAACTTAATATTTATAAACAATGAAACCATCAGATTTTAAAAAAATGATCAAAGAAGCAGTAAAGGAAGCTATTCAAGAAGAATTGAAAGATATTCTATTGGAAGCTGTTCGTGCTCCTAAGACAATTGTTACAGAATCGGTTAGAGACACTTATGCTCAACCTCATCTTGAATCACCTAAAAAATTAACACCAGCTGAAAGGCAAGCAATGTTTGGTGGTATGTTAGAAGAAATGCAATTAGGTAAACCAGCTAACTCTGCTTATGCTGGTAATTTCAATCCAGGAAACGCTGATACTATTAATGGTGCTTTACCTGAAGGTAATGTAGGATTAGATCAAATTATGGCTTTAATGAACGGTAAATAATGGCATTTGGAGCAAAGAAAATATTCCCTGTAGATCTCACCCCCGGAACAGCGGTGGGTGTGGCTCTGCCTTTTAATGCTCCTGCTGTATTTCGTTCAACTTATACTACTAAAGATGCTATCAAAAATAATTTAATTAATTTCTTTTTAACAAACAAAACAGAAAGATATTTAAATCCTACTTTTGGTGGTAATTTACGAGCCTTTATTTTTCAACAAATAGCAGAAAATAATGTATCTGCTTTAAAACAAGATATTCAGTCTCAATTAAATTTATATTTCCCGAATGTTGCTGTAGCTAATTTGTCTATTGATTCAATCCCTGATTCAAATCAAATTAATGTATCTTTAACATACAATGTAATAAACACTGGAATATCAGATAATATTAACATCGCATTTACATAATGGCTATTAGAAGAAACATACAATACATAAATAAAGATTTTACAGAATTAAGAGCTAGTCTTGTTGACTATGCTAAAACTTATTTCCCTACAACATACACAGACTTTAGTCCTACCTCACCCGGTATGATGTTTATGGAAATGGCTGCTTATGTGGGTGATGTTTTATCTTTTTACATGGACAACCAAGTCCAAGAAAACTTTTTACAATATGCTCGCCAAACTAATAACTTATATGAGTTAGCTTATATGTTTGGTTACAAGCCTAATGTAACTCAAGTAGCAAATTCTGATCTTGATTTTTATCAACAGGTCCCTGCTGTTGGTACTGCCCCTAATATAGTACCTGATTTTAGTTACTCATTATTAGTACCTGAAAACTCAACAGTAACGTCTGTTTTAAACCCAAACATTACTTTCTTAATTCAGGACCCAATTGACTTCTCAGTATCAAGTTCAGGTGACCCAACAGAGGTTACAGTTTATGAGATTGATAGTAGTGGTAATCCTTTATACTTTCTTTTAAAGAAAACTAGAAAATCTATTTCATCTACTATTAATAGTACTGATTTTAGTTTTGGTGTGCCTGTTCAATTTTCAACTGTTGATATAACAGGAAACAACATTGTTGGTATATTAGATGTTGTAGACACTGATGGAAACAATTGGTATGAAGTAGATTATTTAGGTCAAGAAATGGTATTTAATTCAATTAAAAATACTAATACAAATGATCCTAATTTATCTCAATATCAAGGTGATACACCTTATTTATTGAAATTAGAAAAAATACAAAGACGTTTTGCTACTCGTTTTTTAGATAAAACTACTTTACAGTTACAGTTTGGTGCTGGCACAGCTAATGATACAGATGAACAAATTATACCTAATCCTAATAATGTAGGTATTGGTTTGCCGTTTGAAAAAACTAAACTAACAACTGCTTATTCACCTGAAAACTTCTTATTTACTAAAACATATGGTATTGCTCCTTCAAACACCACATTAACTGTTAGATACTTAACAGGTGGAGGTGTTGACGCAAACGTACCTGCAAATAGTTTAACAAGTTTAAACTCAACTGTTACTTTCTTAAATCCTCAAACTAACAACAGTACCGCCAATTATGTATTTAATAGTTTAGCAGTTACTAATCCTCAAGCCGCAGATGGTGGAGGAGATGGAGATACAATAGAAGAAATTAGACAAAACTCATCTGCTAATTTTGCAACTCAATTACGTAACGTAACTCAAAATGATTATTTAGTTAGAACACTTTCAATGCCTGCTAAATATGGAGTTGTTTCTAAAGCATATATTGAACCTACTAAAGCCCAATCAATTTCAGCTGGCGAGTCTCAATCAGTATTGGATTTATATGTGTTATCATATAATGTTGATAACCAATTAACCACTACCTCTTCAGCTTTGAAACAAAATATAATTACTTATCTTTCTCAATATAGAATGGTAAATGATACTGTAACTGTTAGAGATGCTTTTATTATTAATATTGGTGTAAACTTTGATATTATTATTTTACCTAATTACAACAGTAATGAAGTATTAACAAAATGTATTTTAGCTTTACAAGATTATTTTGCTATTGATAAATGGCAAATCAATCAACCTATTATATTAAGAGATATTTATATATTACTTGATGCTATTGAAGGTGTACAAACAGTTAAAAACATAACATTTACAAATCTAACAGGAACAAGTTTAGGATATAGTCAATATGCTTATGATATGGCCGCAGCCACTCAAAACAATGTAGTATATCCTTCATTAGATCCTATGATTTTTGAAGTTAAATATCCTAGTCAAGACATTCAAGGAAGAGTAGTACCTTTATAATAACAAAATGGCAGTAATTCAAATATTTCCCTCTAAAGACGCGACCTTATATTCTGCTTACCCTGATTTAAATACAGGGTTAGATGAAATTATTGAGGCTAATACTAATTTTATAACTGGTAGTCTTCGTACTGATGGTGATTTACCTCAAGCAACAAGATTTTTAGTTCAATTTTCTAACAGTGAAATACAAAATGCTTTTTCAACATTAGTGAAAACTGCTTCTTGGGATGCTAATCTTAAAGTATTTGCTGCTGATGTTACTGGTTTATCAAACACTACTACTTTAGCAATTAACGCTGTAGCTGAGTCTTGGGAAATGGGAACTGGTCTTTATTATAATAACCCACCTACAACTAATGGTGTTTCATGGTTATGGAGAAACTATTCAGGCAGTACAACATGGACTACAGCTAGTTTCACATCAGGCACAACAGGCTCTTATACAAGTTCTTTTCAAGGTGGAGGTGTTTGGTATACTGCTTCTCAAGCTAGTCAATCATTTGATTATTATTCTCCTTTAGACATAAACGTAAATGTAAGAAGTATTGTAAACAATTGGTCATCAAGTGCTTTTAACAACTATGGTTTTATTGTTAGACAAACCCAATCTCAAGAATTTGTTAATAATGTTAACCAACAAGTTACTTTAAAATATTTTTCTAGAGATACTAACACAATATATCCTCCTGCCTTACAAATCAGTTGGAACGATTTTGTATTCAATACAGGTTCATCAACCCAAACCATTTTAAATAACCTTCCAGCTACTGTTAATCTAGCAGAAAATCCAGGTGTGTTCTATAGTGAAAGTATAAATAGGTTTAGAATCAATGCTCGACCCGAATATCCTATTCAGTTGTGGACCACTAGTTCAGTTTATTTAAATAATTACTACTTACCTACAGCTTCATATTACGCTATTAAGGATTTAGAAACAAATGAATACATTGTAAACTTTGATACTACTTATACTAAATTAAGTGCTGATGCTACTTCTAGTTATTTTGATTTGTATATGAATTATCTTCAACCTGAAAGATATTATACTATTTTGATTCAAAGTACTATAGGTGGTTCAACAATGGTATTTAATGATCAATATTACTTTAAAGTAATTAATGGATAATGGCAGAGATACTACGTTTAAATAAGCAAGTTTATAGTAAAAATCAATATGAAAGAGTTATTGATACTTCTTTTAATCAATTGGTTAATGTAACTGCTTCTTTAACTTCTTCTTTACCTCCAATAACAATAGATCAATTTTTTCAATACTACCAAAATTTATTCTTTCAGATACCTAAGAGTGGAAGTATAAATTCTTTTGAGTACATTCTAAAAACGGCAAATGATTATGTAGGAACTACTACTACAGATACTGATTTAACTGCTTTTATTAATGAAATAAATGCTTTAAGACAAGAAAATTTAGATTTGCAACAACAATTAATAAATCTTTCAACAAATAGTTTATAACAAATAAATGAGCAGAACTGTTAATATAAACTCTATAAACCCTATTACTTTTGAATATCAAACATATTCAGTTGAGGATAGCTCTCTTATTTTTAGTACTACTATTGATGCTACTTTCAATCCAACTTTAGATATTGTTGAGTATTTTATTTATGACTTAAATGGTCAAATAGTATACTCTAATGTTACTGGTTATCCTGGATATACAATAAATGATAAAAGTGTTGTTCTTGATCCTGAAAGAGATTTAGTTTCTCAAGGATTTACTATTGGACAATACAATACAGTTTATAACTTTGTTAATCCTAAACTAGCTTCAAACTCAACTAACCCATACTTTATATCTGAATTAAGTTCAGACAGAACTGAGGTTAGATTAGATACAACTTCTATTTCTAATGATTTAGTTGTTAGCTCTTCTTTAGAATTAATAAATGAAATTAATAACCCCTCTGCTGATTATTATGATTTCTATTTAAATTTTGGAGATAACAATTTAGTTATTGCTGTTAATGCTTTATTAGATAATACTAATGTTAATAATCCTACTGTATTAATTAAGTTATATGAACCCTTACCTCAACAGTTTAATTTAAACTCTCAAGTTTGGGTTGTAACACAAGTAGCTGAACCTGTAGCTTACAACATTGATATTAATGAGGTTTTTGAAATTATTGATGATTCAGTATTCATATCTGGTCCTAACTACAATTTAGGTATTAATGATCAAATCAATAACTCAACTAATTATAATAACTATAATGGTTTAGTAGCTACATCTTCCTCTTATGCTCAAGGTACAGGAAGTTTAAAGTATCAATTAAACAATATTTTAGCTCAAACAGGTATAGCAGTTAATGTTGATTACTCTGATTACACTAATTTTATTCATTTCTCATCTGCTCAAACTAGATTAGAAAACTTTTATTATAAATTATCTTTATTACAACAATACACTTACAGTGCTAGTTTTTCTGTAACAGGTTCATCAAGTGGTTCTTACTATGTTTCTTCAAGTAATGTAGTGTGGCAAGCTAAAATAAATGAAATAATTACTACATTTGATGACTATGAATATTATCTTTATTACTCATCAGGTTCAACATCTTGGCCTAAAACTAATACTGCTCCTCCATACATCAATGCATCTACAGGATCTGTAGCTGGACAGGCTTGGTTTGTTTCTCAATCAGCAGTAGCTGAAGAATATGACCTTGAAAATAATAATGCTTTAACATTAGCTATTCCTTCTTACATAACTGATGATTCTAACAACGCTCAATTTGAGTTGTTTGTTGAAATGGTAGGACAGTTATTTGATAATATTTTTGTTTATTTACAAAATATCACTACTAAGTTTGATGCTGATAACCGTTTAACATATGGTGTTTCAAAAGATTTAGTAGCAGACATTTTAAGAGATATGGGTATTACTATATACCAAAATAATTTTTCTTCTAATGATGTATACCAGGCATTAATCGGTCTAACACCGTCTGGTAGTTTATATAACCTGCCATTTACTACTACTCAATACCCTGTGCCAACCGGCTCTTTCCTTGAGTATATAACAACATATGTAACTGCTTCTGCAACTTCATCTTTATACCCTACTGATGATATTAATAAAGAACAGTATAAAAGAATTTATCATAATTTACCTTTATTATTAAAGAAAAAAGGATCAGTATCAGGTTTAAGAGACTTAATTACTACTTTTGGTATTCCTGATACTATTTTAAGAATTAATGAGTTTGGAGGTAAAGATAAAAATGCAAACACTTTTGATAACTGGCAAGATGAATACAACTATGCTTTTTACACTAGTGGTTCATCTTACATAAGTTCATCTTTTGAATTAAATTCAACTTGGGGCGCAACCGGTGATGTACCTAGAGCAGTTGAATTTAGATTTAAAACAAATGGCTTACCATTTAATACTGCTTCAATTAGTAATATAACTTTATTTGAAGCAATAGGATTAGTTAACCAACAAAGTATCTTATCTTTAAGATATACAGGATCAGGATATATAAGTGGATCATACTCAGGTTCAATTCCTAATCCATATAATGAATATGCTTTATTGGATTTTGTCCCTGATAGAACTAGTCCAACTGTTTCATCTAGCATTTATTTGCCTTTTTATGATGGAGGTTGGTGGTCCGTCTTAGTAAATACAGACAGTACTACAGGCTTTACTTTGTATGCTGCTAATAAAAATTATGATGGTGAAGATGGAAATACAGTTGGATTCCAAGCCTCATCATCTGTAACTGCTGCTCAAACTATTTGGAATGCTACTAATACTATATATTTTGGTAAAGAAGTATTTCTCCCAAAACTATTTACAGGTTCATTCCAAGAAATTAGATATTATTCTCAACCAATAACTAAAGATAATTTTGATGCTTATGTAATGAATCCTTACTCAACTGAACAAAGTGATTATTTAGCTTTTAGAGCAACTTTGGGAGGTGAGTTATACACATCATCAGTTTCTGTTCATCCTAAAGTAACAGGTTCATGGACAGCTACTTCATCTTTTGCTTCAAATAGTAATTTCTATTTTAGTGGAAGTTATTCTTGGGCTAACAATTATGAAGTATTTTACTTTGATCAATTTCCAGCGGGTATCCAAAATGCTGTTTCTCAAAAGATAAAACAACAAAGTACTATTTTACCTTACACTAGTAGTTATTCTAATATTCCTAGTAATACTGTTTTATCTCCTTATCGCTCAATTCAGCAATTACCTGTAGTAAGTCAAAGTTATACTAGAGATATTGATTATGTTGAGGTAGGTTTTTCACCTCAAAATGAGATAAATGAGGATATAAACTCAACATTTGGGTTTATTAATTTAGGTGAATACATAGGTGATCCTAGATTACAATCATCATCAGCGGAAAGTTATCCTGCTTTAGATGCTTTAAGAAACCGTTACTTTGAAAAGTATGAGTCTAACTATCAAGAATTTGATTACATTAGATTAATTGAGTTTTTTGATAACTCATTATTTAAAACTATTCAAGATTTCACTCCAGCTAGAACATCTTTAGCTGCCGGTATTATAATTAAAAATACTTTACTAGATAGAAATAGATATCCTGTCCCTCAAGTTAGTCCTTCTGCTTCTATTGCTTTTATAGGTAGTGGATCAACTAATATACCTTACGTAGTAGAAGACCAAACAATTACAGGTTCAATAAGTGTAGGTAATATAGAAGGTGGAAATGGAGGATCAATGCCTGATTTATTAGGACAAACATCTTCATTATATGCTTATCCTAACGCAGTTAATATAACTCAAAGTTGGACAGGTTCTACTCCATCAACCAGTGGTTCAGTTCCCTTTACTCAAATTTCTCAAGAAGAATTCTTTAATGGACAATTAAGTGGTTCTAATTTAGTAGTAACTAATGGTATTTTAAGTGATTGTAATGTAGAGATAATTCAAGTTTATTCTACTAGTTCTATTAATGGACCTTTTACAGGAATAACTTTTTATTATTTTAATGGTTTTGATTTCCAAACTGATAAAACATATTATTTAACTTTTACAGAAACTAACGACGCGGCCGCCTTTGGAAGTGGAGCTATTCAAATTACTGATTCCTCTAATGTATTAGGAAACCAACGAATTATATACTCAGGAAGTGGAGATTTAGCTCCTGGAGCTTCTAGAACTATAAATAACTTAGAAGTTCAAGGTATTATTCCTCCCTTAGTTTTTTCAAATACTAATACTTTAGCTTATCTCACAGTAACTGCCTTTACAGCTTCTGTTGCTTTTATAGATCAAGACTGTGAAGTTATTGCTGGGGATGTTCAAATTAACAGACTTAGTAACAAATACATGGATGTTGATTTTAGTAGTAATCAAATAATAGCTGTTAATGAACAAACTATTTTAAATGGTAACGCTACTAGAGCAGCAGTTCCTGATTCTTACTACACTTCAGCTCGCCAGATTAACTCAAGATATATTGGTAAAGAATTAGCAGCTTCTAATTTAAATAAATGGACTGAAGGAGATATTTCTTATGGTAAATCAGTTACTGTAGGTAATCCTGAATCATACTTTGTTTATTTTAATAATGTAGGAAGTACATCACCTGAATGGGGAAATAACCTTTCTGCTAAAACACAAACAAACATTAGACTAATAATTAATGACTCAGGAAGTGTTACTAAACCTATAAATGATGCTGAGGGAATTAATTTAGGAACTATCCAACAATCATTTGTTGATAGTGGAAATGCTACTTTAGTGTTAGATGATTATGATACTTTTGGAGTTAATTTAAATAATTTAAATGGTACTTGGCCTATATTTAAAAGTGGAGTAAGCGTAGCTCCTATTTTATATACTCAAACAGCAAGTTATAACAACAATGGAGATATTATAGGATATGGTTATACTGGATCTATTGATTTTGTTCAAGGTCAACAAGGTCCTGATGTTACTAAAAATGATTATCAACTATTAACTTATGGAATTAATTTTAATTCAATTGATGCTGCTAGTCTCCCAGTAACTTTAAACTTTTCAAAACCGGTTGTTTTGGGAGCCCAATCTTTCTTTAGTACATCATCTGACGCTTATAATCCAACAGGATCACTAGCTAATCTTTCAGGCTCAGGATATATTTTAAATTTTCAAGCTTACATTGAAGCAACACAGTTTAATAATGTTATTGTAGATTATGTTATTCAAAAGAATGGTGTTGAAGTAGCTAGAACTCAAATTAATCATGGAGCTACTAGATCAGGTAATATTTTTTATACTGATGCTAATGCTACAACATCTTCTTTATACACTGTTAAGGCAATAGCTCTTGAAAGAACATACGGAGGAGCATTTCCTACTATTACTTTAGGGGCTAACTCATATTTTAGAGTAACACAATTTCCCCTACCTGGTACAGGTATATGTAATGATTTTTGGTATACAGGATCAGGTACTCCTAATATACTGTTAGCTAGTACTTCATCAACAGGACTAAATAACTTTATTGGTCAAAGACAACAAAACATTGAACGAAGTGGATTTAATCCTATTTCTTTAGATTTTGAACCTCAACTATATGATGAAATTAGATTCCAAGGTATTGAAGATTTATCTTATTCTATTATCAATATTACTTCTTCTAACGGTCAATTACAATTACAATTAGATGGTAATATACCTAGTGGAACTGAATTAGATTATTTCCTATTAAGAAGATATGTTGATGATCCATCAAACATTATTTTAGATTTAAACAAACCAGCGGGTGCAAGTAGTGGTGGAGTTTTAAAACCAGAATATGTGACAGACAATTTAAATAAAAATTTGGATTCAATAATCCAAAACTTAAAATCAAAAGGCTTAATATAAAAACGAAACTTATATATATTTATAATAAAATAAACAAATGGGATATTTAAATAATACAGTAGTAACCGTAGACGCCATTTTAACAGATGTAGGACGTCAACTACTAGCTCAACAAAATGGTCAATTTAAAATTACTCAATTTGCTTTAGCAGATGATGAAATTGATTATACCCTTTATAACCCAAATAATCCTTCAGGTTCTGCTTATTATGGTCAAGCTATTGAAAATATGCCTTTGTTAGAGGCATTTCCTCAAGCTAACCAAACCATGAAATATAAGTTAGTAACTTTACCTCGTGGCACTGCTAAATTGCCTATCCTTAACTTAAATACTTCTGCTATTATAATGCCTCAAAGTGGTATTTATACACTTACTCCTCAAACATTAAATTATTTAGGAGCTAACACTTATGAGCCATCAGGATATGCAGCAACAATTTCTGATATTAGATTAATGTCTACTTTTGAAGGTGTAGGTGTTAATACACCTGCTGTAGATGCTTTGAATATCGCTAACCAAACAACAACAATTGGTACTAGTGTATCTAAAACTGTAGTAGGTACAACAATCAATATGAGAGCAACTACTGTAAATAATTTGTTTGGTACTAATAATACTTTACAAGCCACTCTAACCGTAGTAGGTAGAGATTCAGGCGCTCGTTTAACTATTCCTATCACTGTAACTAAAGCATAATAAAATAAAAAATGTCATTTAAAAGATTAGAAGCCGATGATTTTGTAGTTAGTTCTGATGCTATTTCAGCAACAGCATGGACTACAAATCTCCCTACATTAACCGCTTTTTATACCTCTTCTGTTCAAGTGAATGGTAGTTCTGGAGACTATTATGTAAATGTTTTTGATACAGCTGCAACTTCTTCTGTTCAATTTGCTATTGCTTATGGAAATAATTTTGGTAGTGGAAGTTCTGTTTACAATCCAGCTGTTGATGGTTTGTCTCCAACTAGTACCATTTTTGGACAGTGGCAAGATTTAGTTATTGGTGATGAAAATACTTTATTCCAATTTGGAGCTATTTCTTCATCTGAATTTTTTGCTTTACCTATTGAAAGACAATGTTATAAAGAAGCTATTTTCTTAGGTTCTTTATCATTAACCATTAAAGGTCCTACAGCAGCATCTGGTTCAATTACCTTAACTGATAATAGTGCTTATGTTACTACAACTGTATTTAATGAGGCTGGTAGAGTTTTCCAATTAATTTCAGGATCACAAGGTGTTAGATACACAGGATCAACCACCACTTCAGATGGTTTCTCTCTTAATTCTGGTTCTTATGGTTGGTTATTACCTGATATTGGAACAATTATTTTAAATCCTTTAGCCTTAGCTGCTCCAACAGCTAGTGGAGGTATTGGATTTGTTTATAGTGGTTCATCTTTTTCAGGATCAGCTACATATAATTCTAACACTAACGCTAATTCTCAGTTATTTAGAGCAATTAGTGGTTCAAGTAGCTTTACTTTAAATTCTCAAGAAACTATTACTTCAGACTATGTGTTTGTAAGACCTAGAAGTTCAGAATTTAACTACTCAGAAAATCCATCATTTATATCAGGTTCAACAGGTGAAGTATTATACTCTCAGTTTATCAATAACCCTCAGACATACATTACAACTATTGGATTGTATAATGATACAAATGAATTATTGGCAGTAGCTAAGTTGTCACGACCATTGTTAAAAGATTTTACCAAAGAAGCTCTTGTAAGAGTTAAACTTGATTTCTAAAATGAATGGGTACCTTCAAACAGTTTCTAGCATCGGATATAATAATTACTCCGCTTGAATTAAACAAAGCGTTTAATTTTGAGGGGGCAGCCGCGTTAACTAGTTCTGTTGTTGGTATTGATAGGTATTTAGGAACTAACATTATTAGTTATTCTTTTGATCCTAATATTGATCCTCAAACAGGACAAATTACTACTCAATATCAAAGGTTAGTTTATAACTCTATTGAGCAGCTTTATTATTCTAATTACTTAAATACTACAGCTAGTTATGGATCACCAGCAAACACAGCGAATGTTATACCTGGATATGATCCTGCAGGAGATGTTTTAGTAGGATCTACTTCATCAGCTGGTAGATATTATAATTATCCTCAAACTGATTTAACTTTTGCTCATTACTTTCCTACAGAATCTAATTTAACTATAGGTGTAATGTCTATTCCTGTAGGTTTATTTGGAAACTATATCCAACCAGGTTCATTTAATTGGATTGCTCCTAGTGGTTCTATTTATGATGATGGACAAGGTAATTTAATATTTTCTTCATCACAACAAATTTGTGGTAATATATTTTATGGACATGGCATTGCTGTAATTACTAGTGATTCTCAACCTCAAGGTGATACTTATGGGACTGCCATTTATGGCTCAGCATTGTATGGATTATCAGATGCTACAGTGATAAGTAACTTTATTACCTCATCTAATGTAACTTGTTCATTTTCATCCTCACTTACAATTTATGAAACTCAATATAAATGTACGGCTAGAGAAAATGAATTTAATTTTAGTCAAAACCCAACATTAACTTCTGGTAGTACAGCTAATTCAAGTTCTGTAGGAACTTTTTATACACCAGCAGAAAATTTATACAGTTGGGCTACTAGTTCTTATTTCCAGCCTTATGTAACAACAATAGGTTTGTATAATGAACAACAACAGTTGTTAGCTATAGGGAAATTAGCACAACCATTACCTTTATCACCAACAACAGACACAACAATATTAGTTAATATAGATAGATAATTATGTGGTTATACAAAGAAAAAGTTATAAATTCACTTGAGGATATGCCTCAAAACACCTTTGGTTTTGTTTACATTGTAACTCATCAACCAAGTGGGATATCATATATTGGTAAGAAATCATTATTTCACAATATAAAGAAAAAACTAACAAAAAAGGAACTAGCAGAACAGACAGGTCCAGGCAGGAAGTCAGCCACTCGGGTGGTAGTAAAGGAATCAGACTGGAAAACCTATTATGGATCTGCTAAACCAATTATGGAACTTATAAAAGGAGGTAAACAAGAGGAATTTACCCGTGAAATTCTACAATTGGTTCCTAATAAAAAACTTCTTACTTACTATGAATGTAAGTACTTATTTAAATATGGGGTATTAGAACACCCTCTAGAATATTTTAATGATAATATTTTAGGAAAGTTCTTTACTAAAGACTTCGCTTAACTTGGTAATCTAAGTAATTCTTATTACATTACGGTTATGCTCAATCAACCACTGATTGCCTTAGTTAACTCTGTATTAGGAACTGGTAAACAGACATCGAAAGGAAACTTTGCCTATCACTGTCCGTTTTGTAATCACCATAAGCCAAAGTTAGAAGTTAACATGACTGAAAATAAAAAAGGTGAAAATCCTTGGCATTGTTGGGTATGTGATAGACGTGGTAAAAAAATCCACCAATTATTTAAACAAGTTAAAGCATCACCTGAAGCATCTTTAGAGTTAAGGTCTATTGTTAAGACAGAAACAGCAGATAAAGAAACAGTAACAACAGAAAAACTTAACTTACCTAAAGAATTTAAACCATTACTTAATATCCATAAATCAGATATTATTGGTAGACATGCTTTAACTTATATAAAATCTAGAAATATAAGTGAAGAGGATATACTTAAATATAATATTGGTTATTGCGAGTCAGGACCATATAAAAATATGGTTATCATTCCTTCATATGATGAAAATGGAATATTGAATTATTTTACAGGTCGTTCATTTGAAAAAGAGGCTAAAGTAAAATATAAGAATCCATCTGTCTCACGCGACATCATACCATTTGAGTTGTTTATTAATTGGGATTTACCGTTTATATTATGCGAAGGACCATTTGACGCCATCGCTATTAAAAGAAATGTTATACCGTTATTAGGCAAAAATATACAGTCTAAACTAATGAGGAAGATTGTTAAATCTTCTGTTGATAAAATATATATTGCCCTTGATAAAGATGCTCAAAAACAAGCCTTATCGTTTTGTGAGCAGCTTATGAATGAGGGTAAAGAAGTATACCTTGTAGATATGCAAGATAAGGACCCAAGTGAAATGGGTTTTAAAACTTTTATAGATACAATTACAGAAACTTATCCCTTAACCCTCTCAGGTTTACTTGAGAAAAAACTCTTCTTATGAGTAAAATAAAAAAATCTTACAATAGAATCTTAGAAGTATCAGATGATGCTAAACAAATAACATTACCAGACTCTCGTTATTACAGACGAAATGGTGAATACTATCCCTCAATTACTTATGTTTTAGGTTATTATCCTAAAGGTAAGTTTTTTGAAGACTGGCTTAAAAAAGTAGGTTACTCTGCTGAACATATTGTTAAAAAAGCAGGTGAGGAAGGAACTCAAGTTCACGAAATGATTGAAGAATACCTTGAGGGTAAAGAAATGAACTTTATGAACCAATATGGTAATCCTCAATACAGTCCTGATGTATGGCAAATGTTCTTACGTTTTGTTGATTTTTGGGAAACATATAATCCTAAATTAATCGAGGCCGAAGTACACTTATTTTCAGATGAACTAAAGGTAGCAGGTACTTGTGACTTGATTGTTGAAATTGAAGATAAACTTTGGTTAATTGATTTTAAAACATCAAACCATATCCAGCCTACTTATGAACTACAGACAGCAGTTTATGGTAAGTGTTATGAGGAATGTTATGGTAAAAAAGTAGATAACTATGGTATCCTTTGGTTAAAATCATCTAAACGTAAAACCAATAAAGAAAAAATGCAGGGTAAAGGATGGGAAATGGTTACATCTACTAGAACACAAGAGGAAAACATTGATATCTTTAAAACAGTAAAACGTTTATTTGATTTAGAAAACCCAACTCACGCTCCTGTATTTACTGAATTTAAGACTACAGTAAAGCGGAATTTGGAATCCTAATTTATTTTTATTATATTTATGACATATTAATAATCATGAAAAAACAAATTATATCTGAAGAATTTAAGCGTATGCAAAAATTAGCTGGTTTAATTACTGAAAGTCAATTTAAACAATTAACTGAGCTTAAACAAGGGGACAAATTTGAAGGGGATTACGTACTAGCTTCAAATGATGATAATGATATTCCAGACACTGAATTTCCAGAATTATTAGCTCTATCTGCTGATGATGGTGTTACTAAAGATAATTTTGTAGTTATTTCTAAAATAAATGATGAAAGGGTAAGGATTGATGGGGATTATACTGGTAAACAATTGGTATACTTAATAACCAATGACCCTGAAAACTATCAAATCAAAAATCCATCTTCTATTAATGAAGTACAAGAAGGTGATGATATATTTGATATTATAGACATGGATATTATCCAACCAGACATAGAGGATTATAGTTCAAACAGTAGTGAATTGTTTGATGAACCTGGAATGAAGGGATACAAAGGACCTCTTGGATTTAAAACAGGTCGTCAAAAGGATAAAAATTTTGAATACACAGAAGAACAAAAAGAAAATTATTTAAAATATTTAAAGAAAAAAGCAGATGAAGGAAATAAAGTAGCTCAAGAGTTATTTAAAAAACCTGAAGTACAATCTCTTATTAAACAATTAGAACTTAATTAATTTTTTATACAACATATAATAAAAAATCTTTAAAAGAAAGGGCTTGGTTATCCAAGCCTTTTTTATTATATTTATGGCAAACCGTATCCATGATTGGACTGATATCACTCTTAAAAGAAGTACAAAGCAAGCCAAAAGCTATAATTTTGGCTGGCTCACCCGGGGCTGGTAAAGGATCAGTCACAAGAGAGTTAGACTTATCTAAGTTTAAAATTCTAAATATAGATGACACAATAGCTGCTTTATCAAAGCAGGATGGTTTTACTCTAAACCAAAAAGCAGCTGACGCTGAAAATAGAAGTAAGTTTATGTCTGCTATGTACACAGCAAGAGAAAAACTAGGGGGTGATGTAAAGAAAAAAATAAAAGGAGATATACCGCAAACCATAGAAAATAAAGAATCATTCATATTAGATGGCACTTCAGCATCATATAACCAAACTAAAACATTATATAATCAATTAATAGATAATGGTTATGATGTTATGATGCTTTTTGTTTATACTGATTTAGAGACAGCTCTAGACAGAAACGAAAAACGTTTTGAAAAATCAGGTGGTAAAGATAGAAGTCTAATGCCTTCAGCTGTTTATAGAACTTGGTTGCAAGTTTATAAAAATTTTGATGAATATAAGCAATTATTTGGAGATAATTTTATATCTGTTGCTAACACTGGTAAAGATGAAACATTAAAAGATATAGAAAAAATATTTCAAAAATATATTGACCCATTTAAGCCTGCGGATGCTAAACCTAAAACAGAAAAGGAACAAGCTAAAGTTGAAAAACTAAATAAAGAGTTAAACCGACAAATGGAAGAATTTTTAAATTCGGAAGAAATAAACAACATTATAAATACATCAGTATCAAAAGAACAAGCAAAAACAAAAATCACTAACTTTATAAACAAATGAAAACATTACTAGATCTATTAAATGAAATAGAAGAAAAACAAATGACCTCAATTGATGAAGCTGAAACTAATATGGTAGATGAAATTGGTAAATTCTTTGTAGTTGAAAAACCTAAATCAAAAGGTGATACTATTGAAGATTTAGTATTTGAATCAACTGTGACTTACTTTGCTAACCAAGTTAGAGGTGGTCTAGATGAAAAAAGTGTTCTAGGCATTTACAAGCAAAAATCAGATGCTCGTAGAGCAGCTACTGAAGCTATTAAAGCATATGAAACTAATCTTAAAGAAATGGAAGAGGCTATGGAAGATTTTCGCTCAGCTAAAGAAGAAATTGAAAAGAAAAAAGCAACTGCTAAAGAAAGAATTCAAAAACTTAAGCAATAATGAATGAACTAACTAAATTCCTTCTTAAGGAACTGTTAGATGAGCCTCAAACAGTAGCTATTTATGGTGGTGGTTTTAAACCTCCTACCAAAGGTCACTTTACTGTTGCTAAACAAATATTAAGTGATTTTCCTGAAATAGACGAGTTAAAGATATTTGTTGGGAAAGGTATTAGAGACGGAATCAGAATCACTCAAGACAAATCAATCCAGATTTGGGATATTTATAAAAATTATCTCTCAGATAAAGTCAATGTTGAACCTTCACCACAAGGAGAACCAACAATGGATGTTATTCGTTATGCTAAAAAACATCCTGAAGAAAAAATATATTGGTTTTTAGGTGCTAGAGATGGTGATAAAGGGGATATAAAAGATGTAGAGCAAAGAAAAAATTTATTAAAAAAATATCCTGAAGTTACAAATGTTGAGGTTAAAGTGATTACCTCAACAGGTGGTATTAGTGGCACTAAAACAAGACAAGCCCTTAAAGCAAGAGATAAAGAACAATTCTTCCAATTCATTCCAGATATTGAAGAAAAAGAACAAATATGGGATATTATTTATCCCTTAGTTAAAGAAGAAATTACTCCTGACCAAATAAAACAAGCAGATGCTTTTGCTGACAAACAATTAGCCCCTATTGATGTTGATTTAACCTCAAAACATGTTTTTGATAGACTAACAGGTAGAGACTCAGATGTTACTTTAGCTCAATTAATTGGTTTCTTTAAAAGATTAGGTCAAAACAAAAAAGAATTTTTTGATTTCTTTAAAAAATATAAAGAGATTGTTGCTACAGATAAAAGAACAGACTTAAACATTCCTTTCCTTAACATGACTAATAAAGCGATAGCTAAAACTATTATGAGGAAAGATAATTTTATGTCTTCAAGTCCTAAATTAGTGTTTGAGGTAGGCGAGGCAAATCTTAAACCATACAAATGGAAAGAGGTTGATGTAGATGGTTGGGTTACTTATGTTGAGTTTACAACAGAGAGTGAGACTGAATATAGTGTAGATATAGCAACTGTTCCTTATTTTGATAATGATTTAAATAATTACAAAGCTTTAGAAATCGAGTTTTTAGCTAAACCTAAAGACGCTCAAGGTTCATCTGCTAAAATAATAGTCAATAAAGGTGAACTTTATAGAGTAATGGCCACTATAACAGACATAGTTAAATATTATGCAAAGAAATTTAAAGCCAAAGCTATTTCCTATTCACCTTCTAAAAAATCAGATGAGGAAGATTTTGGTTCTCAAAGAGATAATTTATACAGAGTATTTATTTCTAAAGCAATACCAGGTGTGAGGTTTGAAAAAAACTCAAACTTTATAACAGCTATTTTACCTGATAAAGAAACACTTAATGAAGGTCGTTATGATTCTATAACTAGATTAGTAGTTAAAGACATAATGGATAGTTGGAAAAGTCAATTTAATGGTAAAGAAGGTGAGTTAAGATTTGAGGAAGACTATGAGTTAGAAAATTCTAAAGGCCAACCCATTGACTTTGAACTTTTAGCTGTTTTAAAGTTAGAAGAAACAGAAGATAAAACATACATTGTAGATGGTGGTGCTAATGAGGAATTAGATCCTCCATACTTAGAAGTTACATTCCAGGTTGACCCACGGAATTTACCTAAAATGTGGTCTACTATATATAATGACTTAATAGACGTTGTTAGACATGAAATAGAACACTTAACTCAGTCAGGAACAAATGTTATTTCTTCTAAAGAAATGGCTAATGACCAGTCTATCAGACAAATGATTAATTGGGGTTTATTGCCTCAAGCCGAATACTTTAAATTAGAAAAAGAAGTAGATGCTATGTTACAAGGCATGTACTTAAAAGCTAAAAAATCTAAAACACCTTTTAAAGATATTATTAGTGATTATTTTGAAAAAGTAGGTTTAGAAGGTGAAGATAAACAAGATGTTCTTAACTTATGGACTAAAAGATTAAAAGCATTAAACTTACCTCCAATTAAAGAAGCATCAAATCCACAAGCAGGAACAGCTTTACCTTATGGTTCTGGTTTTGCTCCTGTAAAAGAAGATTTGTTTGGTTTAAATAAATTAGTTGAAACTTTTGTTAAAGAAGCTTTTGAAGAAGATTGGAATCTCCAAGATGGGATGTTATCTTTAACTAAGTATATGATGGACAATGGAATGAATATTAAACCATTGCCTAAAATTAAGGTTATAAAGGATGATAAAGAAAATGCATCCAATCTTTTGGGTAAAACAGCTTATTACAATCCGGCTGATAAGTCTATAACTTTATTCACTATGAATAGACACCCAAAAGATGTTTTACGTTCTTTTTCTCATGAAATGGTGCATCATATGCAAAATTTAGAAGGTAGATTAGGTAATATTAATACTACCAATACTAGTGAAGATGGTCATTTAGATAAAATTGAAAGAGAAGCAATTGAAATAGGGGGTATTATATTACGTAATTGGGAGGATAATATTAAAAATGTATAAGTTAACAGATTTATATAAACAAATTAAAGAAGCAGAAGTTGAACCTGAACAACAATATAAAATTTATTGTGATATGGATGGGGTATTAACTGACTTTGATAAACGTTTTAAAAATTCTAATCCTGAAAGATTATCACCATCACAATATCAAACCAAATATGGTACTGATAAGTTTTGGCAGTTAATTGATGGAGAAATAGGAGTTAAGTTTTGGGTAGGAATGGAGTGGATGCCTGATGGTAAAGAATTATGGAGTTATATTGAAAAATATAAACCAACCCTACTCTCAGCTCCTTCTAGAGAAAATGAATCTCGTTTAGGAAAAAGATTATGGGTTAAAAATAACATACCTGGAACTAAATTAATCCTAGCTTCAGCTTCTAAAAAACAGAATTATTCTGGAATGAATAAAATACTTATTGATGACCGTCCTGATAACATTGAACAATGGAGATCAAAAGGCGGTATAGGAATATTACACACTAACACAGCAGACACACTTAAACAACTACAAGCATATGGCATTTAAAAGAATAGTAGCAAACTCAGAAGAAGATTTAGAAAAAATTGTAAACCATGTTAAGGATTGGTTTAAAAACAGTAATTATACAACTGAAGAAGGTACTGAAAAACGTAAGTTTCAAGATCCTGATACTAAAGAAATTCTTGAAAAAGACATTAGTATTATTAAAGTTCAAGAACCTTTAAAAGATAAAAATGGTAAAATCATTGACAATAAAAAATCAACTATTAAATTTATCCCTATGATAGAAAAGGGACAAATGAAAGTAGAAATTAGTGGTGAAGGTGAAACAGTTATTGCTTCTAAAATTAAAGATCAAGTTGAAATGAGTCGAACAAGAGATAATTCAACAGCAGCACCACTTGGTAAATTTAAAAGCTACAGTAAAGATAAAAAAGTAGCTTTAAAAGAAAATCCAAAACCCCCAACCGGCCAAGAACTAGAAGATGAATGGGAAAAACGTAAAGCTAATATTATGAAATCTTTAAAAGGACAGGTGTCTGGTAATAAAATAAAAGAAGAAGAAGCTCCAAAACCAAAAATGATTGATAAAATTAAAAAAGTTTTTGAAAAATACAAAAACCAAGAAATTGAGTTTGATTATGAGCCAGGAAGTAACTATTCTAGTTTTATTGATGATTTAGAAAATACAAGATTATTTAAAGGATCAGAGGACGCTTTATCTGACTTTACAGAAAGTGAAATATTTAATAAATTGGCTCAAAGTTATAATATTAAATTTGAAGAACCAGGTTACAGTCCTAAAAAAATAAATTTAGCACCTGAAAAACCAAGTAATTCTTCTGATTCTATACCTAAACAAACCAGAGATATGGCTTCACGACCAGGAGCAACACCTGGTGCTACTTCATACTCTGATTTTGACTTATATGAATTGTTAAAGAAAACAGGTAAATTAACTGTAACACAATTAAAAGAAATTATTAAAAAAGAATACTATAAATAATGAGTAAAGATTCGGTTTTAAAAAAAGAGTTCAAACATAGAGATGTAGAACGTCTCCGTAACTTGGTTCAAGGCAAGTATGGAGAAAAAACTACTATGGGAACAGGTTATAATAAGGCAAAAGAATTCCATAATGAAGGTGATGTTTGGGAGGAAGATGGGCGTCAATGGACTATTAAAAACGGCATTAAACAAAACATTACTAAACTAGACAAAGCAAAAGAAGGTATTGTTGTGCCTTTGTTTTGTCCTTCTTGTTCTAATGCTATGAAGCCTTACCTAGATAAAAAATGGTTTATAATGAATGGACATTGCTTTAATTGCCAGGTAGACTATGAACAACAACTTAGAAAAGAAGGCAGATTAGAAGAAGTAGAAAAACAAGTTATTAATGACCACTTAGAAGGTACTATTCAAGACTTTGAAACTTGGTTTGATGAATTAATTAATGAAAAAGAATCATTTATTACTGAAGCTGGCGATATTGAAAAGTGGGATGGCAATGGTAAAGAACAATTACTTAAATATAAAGAGGAAGCTCTTGAGTATTTAAAGAAACAAAAGAAAGAATAATATTTATTATATATTACACATGAAAGACATTCAAAAAATAAAAGAATTTTTCTCTAAACCCTTAAACGAAGGTAACGAAGAATATTTTAAACCCGTATTCCGTAAGGACAAATCATACCCTGACTTTCTATACGTTGATATAGCTTATCCAGCAGGTTCAGATGTTTTATCTGTTGGTGGATCTAAAACTATGGGTGGTCAAGATAGAGAATCAGGAGCTGCTAAAGCATTATCAATGGGTAATAATATTGCTAAAAAATTAGAAGCAAGATACAAAATTGATAGTGACGATATTGAAGTAAAAGATTTAAAAAATGGTAAAGTACAAGTATTTGCTATATCAGATAAGTTTATTAAAATGGCTTCTCCTTCATTAGATGAAGCTGAAGAAGAAGAAACAGCTGTTGATATGGCTAAAAAGCAATTAGATGCTTTAGGTGTTGAATATGAAATGTCAGGTAATAAATTCATCCCTTTTAAAGCAATTTATAGACCAAAGAATGAATCCAATGAATTTTATGGTAAATTTAATAGAATTGTTTATGAATTTAATTTAGAAAGCGCTGTAAAACAAAAAATGAGTGAATCATTAACAGCAGGATACCCCTATAGAAAAACCTCCGGTGAAGGTTTTGAAAAAATTGTAATTGTAGAACCAATGGATGAT
>Ga0208362_1000017_pt1 | contig 56528 bp, 67 predicted proteins | sample LakMenEpi13Oct10_FD_150693 | JGI IMG/M metagenome (GOLD analysis project Ga0208362, IMG submission 150693) | Freshwater microbial communities from Lake Mendota, WI - 13OCT2010 deep hole epilimnion (SPAdes) | ecosystem: Environmental > Aquatic > Freshwater > Lake > Epilimnion/Euphotic zone ... | reverse complement strand
AAGAAAGTTACGCATACAGGTTCGAATCCTGTCCTGACTTCAAAAAAAAAATTCCACCATTTAAGACAAATGTCTTATCTTTGTATTCTAAATTATAGAGATATGAAATATATTTTTAGAGGAAATATAATTTTTGAATACATTCCTGATGGTGTTGAAAAAGTAATTCAACACCGGATATTTGATACAATACCGGCATTTGATTATTGTCGAATGATACCTGAAGACTACAAATTATTAGGTGAATTTTTCACTAGGGTATATAGACACATACAAGGAGAGGACATTGAATTAAAGGATATTGAAGTAAATTAAAATTTAGTTGGGTGGCGGAACTGGTAACGCGACGCGGTATGGCAATACAGAGGGTGATGGTATATGTCCCATCAGCGGTAAGTGACCTCTCTTAATTACAGGTTCGAATCCTGTTCCGACTTCAAAAAAAAATAAAAAAAAATTGACATTTCAGGAACTTTTTCTACTATTGAGATAGTTATATATTAAACAACAAAAATTTTAAAAAAAATGAAACCAATAAACAAAAATATGATTAGTAAACGTCAACCCCAGATTAGTATCTGTTGGTATCCGCGTATTACGCATAGTTCGGTTATTGGTGAATCCAATATAAGTTAAGATTAAATTAATTAGTAATAAAATCGAGAACCCCGAACTTCTAAAAAAAGTTTGGGGTTTTTTGTTTTTATACCCTGATAAAAAAAAAGTTGTGACTTTGTATCGTCAAATAAAAAACGAAATTGTTCTTTGAAATAATGTAACCATAAAAACAGGGGTATAGTCTCGGGGTGAGACGCTTGGTTTGGGACCAAGAAGCGGCGAGTTCGACTCTCGCTACCCCTACTATATTGTCACATAACTCAGTGGTAGAGTTCTTTTCTGATACGAAAGCGGTCGTAGGTTCGAATCCTACTGTGACAACAAAAAAATCGTTACTCGGTCACGAGTGAAGGTGTGTAATGATATCAACACCGCAGGTTAATCGATATCCTGTAATTTTCCCTCGAAGCTTTAAGGTGAAGCACGATACTTTTAATATCGAGAAGTTGGGTCGGTACCATCCGGGGGAACAAATTTTATGTTTGGATGGCCGAGTGGTTTAGGTTCTCGTCTGCAAAATGAGATAGGTCGGTTCGATTCCGACTCCAAACTCAAAAAAATACGGGTGTAGCTCAGGGGCAGAGCACTAGTCTCCAAAACTAGGTGTCGGGATATCGTAATTCCCCACCCGTGCAAATTTAATTGGGAGTGTCGCATAGCGGCAATTGCAGCTGACTGTAAATCAGCCCTCATTTGAGTTCATAGGTTCGAGTCCTATCACTCCCACATTTATTGTCCGATGATGTAACGGTTAGCATAACAGGTTTTGAGCCTGCTTGTCTTGGTTCGAATCCAGGTCGGATAACTATTGGTTTTGTAGTGTAACGGATAGCACGAGAAGTTACGGCCTTTTTAGTGAGGGTTCGAATCCTTCCAAAACCGCAAATTGCGATGTAGTTCAGTGGTAGAACACTTGATTCATATCCAAGAAGTCGAAGGTTCAATTCCTTCCATCGCAACAATTTTTTCACAAATGATGTCCTTTTGATTTGGAAATTAGTGAGATTTTTTTTATATTTGTATTTTAATAAAATTATATTATGTTACGGAAAAATAGAAAATCATTTCAAAAAATTGTTAAAGAGTATAAAGATGCGACCACAAGAGAAATCATAGAAGCGATAATAGATAATGCTTTATACGGATTTTTAGGTGCGGTCATAGTGGTGGCCATTGCAACTAAAATGGATATCGCGGTGTTAGGTGCTTATCTCATTTATTATTCTTATGTGGGTAAGATAATCAATCGACCAAAATATGTTACCGACCTTGGCAAAATCGTTATATTTCCAACATCATCAGCATTAGGCGCTTTTACAGGGTATAAGTTAAGTTATTATATGTTAGAATGGTTAAAATAATGGAAGGTTACCCAAGTTGGTGAAGGGGCTTGTTTGCTAAACAAGTAGGATGTAAAAGTCGCGAGGGTTCGAGCCCCTCACCTTCCTCCAAAATTTTGAAAAACAAAAAGAAAATATTATATTTGCAACATGGAAAAATTATCACACGTAGGAAACAACATTGTAGGTTCTGAAATCATCAAAATCTCTCAACAAATCAAAGAGATTTCAAAAACAAAAAAAATATTAAATTTAACCATTGGTGACTTTGATTCAAACATAAATCCAATACCTGAAAAACTTAAAGATTACATTATTGAATCTTATAATGAAAATCTAACAAACTATCCTTTATCTGCGGGTCAATTAAACTTAAGACAATCAGTTAGTGAATACCTTAAAAAAAGACAAGGTGTTGATTATAGTGAGAATGAAATATTAATTGGTGGCGGTGTTCGTCCGTTAATTTATACAATCTACAAAACATTGGTTAATAGCGGTGAGGGCGTAATCTATCCTGTTCCATCTTGGAATAATAACCATTATAGTTTTTTACATGGAGCGGTCAAACAAGAAATCGAATGTACACCTGAAAATTCATTTTTTCCAACGGTTGATGATATTGATACGGCAATAAATGACAATACATCTCTAATTTGTATTTGTTCACCACAAAATCCAACAGGTCGTGTTATTAACCCTAAAACATTGAAAGGTATTTGTGATTTGATTGTTAATGAGAATAATGTTAGAGCAAATCAGGTAGGTTCAAGACCATTGTATTTGTTCTTTGACCAAATTTATTCTGACTTGAGTGTTGATGGTTCATTTGTCCATCCTTTAACATTATGTCCTGAAATTCGTAACTATTTGATTTGTGTTGATGGTGTTTCCAAATCATTATGCGCCACAGGTATCAGAGTTGGTTGGGCATTTGGACCTCAAGACATTATGGGTAAGATGACAGAGGTTTTCTCTCACATTGGAGCTTGGGCTCCAAAACCTGAACAAAACGCTGTTGCAAAGTACCTAAATGATTATGAAGACATGACAGGGTTTGTCACAATGAAAACAAAACAATATTCTGAAATATCGGCCAAAATATGTGATAAGATTGATGAATTAAAAGAAAAGGGATTTCGTATTGATTGTCAAAGACCTGAAGGTGGAATTTACATTTCAATTTATTTGGGTGAATCATTATCATTTCTAAACATGCAAATTTATACCAAATTCTTAATTGATAGATGTGGTATTGGATTGGTACCTTTTGAATATTTTGGTTCAAAAGAAAACGAAGGATGGTTTAGAATGTCGATAGGTGGTGTAGACCCAAATAATGTTGACGAGATTTTACATTCTTTAGATAATTTAGCATATTATTGACAAAAGACAAATTATTCGTATATTTATAATCTCAAGAATAATAATTTATAAACAAAAAAAATTTAGTAAAAATGAAAAAAATCTTAGCTTTAATCACAATCGTAACATTGGTTTCTTGTGGTAGTGGAACATCAACTGAAATTAGCTCTGAAGATACGACAATGGTTGTTGATTCAATTGCGTGTATTGACACAACTTCATTAGTTGTAGACACAACAATGACCGAAAGTAAATAATTAAAATAGAAGATGATTAAATTAAAAAATCCACCAATTGGTGGATTTTTTTGTTATAGTAAACCTTTAATTCTTTTTATATTTTCCGACACTTTTTTAGATTCCTTTATACCAAAAAAATTCACTAATGAATCCCCAATTGCCGAAATTAATGGGTCTCTTTCAAATTCAACATCATTAGTTCCTGAAGAGACTTTGTTTGATTCAGTAGATGCTGATGATGGTGTTGAGGTTGTGTTTGAAATATGTACGTGATTAAAATGGTTTCCTCCTGTGTTTGTTTGCCATAAGACCGCTTTAGGATTACCTGACTCTGTGTTCCAAACATATCCCATTGAAACCAACGCATCTTTTAATTTATTACCAAGTTCTCTAAATTTGGCATTACCATTAGTACTGTTAGTTGCTCCACCTGAACCAATTCCATTTATCCTTGCAACATCCACCGCATCACCTGTTTCGTGTCTAGTACCTGTTTTATGACCACTCACTGCCGTTGTAATATTTACTTTAAGACCAGCTGATTTTGCGGCGCTTTGAACATCTTGTAATAGTGAAGTATTAATGTTATCGGAGGCAGGATTACCCTCACCGATATTTTCAAAATCTACATCATCATACACATCCGATGCCTCTGTAACATTCTTGTTCTCAAGAATGACATCGTATAACGATAAGATTTCTTTAATTGTTTTATTTCGAGTATTCATACTAATAAATACTCGAAATTTCTAAAATTCTTCTTTAGGGATAAAAAACCACAATATTAAATATATCGTTGTAATTGGGATTGGAGTGAAGAATAACCCAAAAAATATAAGTTTAATGATAGTTCCATCAATACCAATGTAATTTCCAATTCCTTCGCATACTCCACCAATTGTTGATATTCTCGGTCTTTCTAATTTTTTCATATATAATATTTTAATTTAATAATTTTAAAATTTTTTCTTTAACTCCTGATTGTTTAATACCCTGATTACTTTTCGGTGTAAGAACAAAGTTATCTAACCCCCAATCTTTCCAAGATTCCCCATTTTTACCCATGTCAAGGTCATCAATTGAAACCCAATGAGTGATTTCGGGATGGTCGTGTAAGTATTGTTTGATTTCAATAACACGAGTCATTTCCAAATCCCAATCTCTTGACCAAGCCCAATTATCATACCAAGTACATTGACCTAAGTTTGGAGTAAGAGCAATAGGTTTTTTAATGATACCTTTTGATTCATAGTGTTCCCCCATTTCTTCAAGAGTCGCCCAACGTTTCCAATCGGAGGAAACCACGATTTCTGCGTCGGTTTCAATTAACATTTCATTCAAGATTTTAATTGATTTAGTGTCAAAGTCATCAAATCGGTATTGTAATGGTATGTCTTGCATACTCATTGATGAGGTTTTACCACCCCATTTAGCCTGTTTTTTAAACCGACTACCCCAATTATTAGATAAACAAATTACACCATCATGGTCTAAAAACATAACTTTCATTCTACAAATATAGTAAAAAGATAACTAATATCCAAATAATTTTTGAAAAGATATTGACATTTTGTGAAATATATAAAAGGACTTAAAGTGCTCTTAGTTGTCCTAATTTGAATTTATCAAAATTAGGTCCTTTTTTCAAATAAAACTGATTACCTTTTTTATCGTAATCAATAATCTTTGCCAATCTTGCGGAATTAAAAAATCCGCTGTTTTGTCCTCTAAACGCAGACCCTATTTGCCAATTATTTTCATTTGGTCTTGAATAATATGGTTTACCATTTATTTCTTTTTGTTTTAAAATTCCTTGATGAACTAAAAAATCTAATTTTGTTCCTCTATTACCTTCATCCAAATAATCAATCAAATCTTTAACCATTCCTTTATTCTTACTGAAAGTATATCCATAACTCCCTCTTCTCGGTTCCCAAACAGAAATATTATCATGAATCGATGACATAAATTCGTCATTTTTTTTCATAGTATTAACTACTTGGTATGTAATTTTACTACACATATTGTTGAAAATAGTTTCAATTTTTCCATTATCAGAAGTGGTAATATCATTAAGGGGTAATTGAAATTGAGTAACTTCATCTTCAAGATTAAAATTAAATTTAGTTTCAATAACGTCAAATATATCAAAATCATCATAAGCATATCCAATATCAAAATAAATTTTATCGGAAATTTGATATGTAATCATAACCTCGTATTGGTCTATAGTTTCACCATCCAAAAGAATTCTCATCATCATTATTGCATTATTTGGCATGTCAGGTATGAGTGTTGGTTCTTTAAATATAACTTCTATTTTGTGATTTGACTTAAATGATTTGGAAACATCTACCTTTTCATCTCTACGAGAATTAAATAAATTTTTAAAGAATATTTGATAATTAAAATTTTTAGACTTAGAATAATCGTCTCTGATAGTTTGAATTACTTTTGGGGCACCCAAATTAAAAACCTCTTTTTCTCTTTCACTCATTTTTTCATCTGTTGCATCATACCAAATTTCAGAACTTGGTGTTATATGAACTGCAATTTTGTAAAATTTATTATCTCTATTGAAATTTTTAAGTATAATATAATATAATGCTTGATTACCTCCGGAATGACTTTCAAAATACGATGGGTTACCTGCAGTAGTAGTACACCATCTGGTACCTGAACCATATTTACAAGAAGCCTCATAAGTTAAAGGTCTAACAATTAAAAGGTTATTATCTTCAAATATTTTTTTTGCACCAGATGCATCAAACGACTTCCTTTGTTGAGATTTTGAAGTCTCTTTGTGAAGTTCAATTTCAAGTTTTAACCCATCTAAATCATATTTGTTAATATCTTTAACCTCTAATGATTGTTTGAATCTATCAAAATCTTTAACAAGGTCTACAATGTCTTCAACTTCTTCAGGAGATGCATTTGGATGTGTATATTTTAATACGAAATCCGTATATTTGAAATTGGTGTCTGCCAAATCAGAAATACTCAAAATAAAATCCAAAGTGTCAAGATACTCCTTAAATTTTTCAGTGTATTTTTTTCGTAAATCTTCTTTTCGACCCTCTTGTAATAGGATTTGTAATAATTTCATATCTTATAAATATTACAATATGAATAAAAAAAAAGGTCTCATAAGAGACCCTTTATTTGGTGGAGGTAGAGGTTTCGAAACCTCGTGTTGTCCATTTTGACCATAAGTGACTACACGTTTAGGACAATCTTTTCTAAGATTCCGAAATAGTCGGTTTGTTCTTCACCATCGTAAACCTAACAACCAATGGACGACTCAATTTAAGGTTTAATCGTTTTTCCACCCATTAAGGACTCCTGTTCCTGGGTTAATGTCCTCCCGACCCGAATGTAGTAGAGACTAGGCTACTGCTACAAGCTCATCTTGTTTAACAAGACCTACTAGAGCCATTTTGTTTAGAACGTTGCCGTCTGTTGTTTTGAATCAGTTGATAACGAAGTTAATTCAGCTTCGACGTGCCACCTACACCCAACAATGCCAGTCAATTCCATTTTACCCCCATATTTTTCAAAGAACAATTAAAATCGTTTCTTTCGATTTAGAATACAAAGATACAAATAAATATTTAATTTCCAAATCAAAAGAGTATTTATTATAAAAAAACAATTGTGAGGTTATACGAAGACAATGAGAATAACGAAGAGTTGCCTGATACTGACAACCTTATTAAAAATTTGAAAGATTTTGTTCGAGGTAAGATTAATGCTAGAGAGTTAGAAGACCTTTATGATGATATTGGTGTTAGGATTAGAAATCCTTTGGGTATGAGTGACATTATAATTGAGTATAAAAATGATACGGATTTTTTTGAAAATGTGTTGGAATTAAGTGATGATGATATATGGTTTGAAGGAATGATGAATTCACCATATTCAGATTATGATTTTTATGATTATGGTCAAGTTTTGGATGATTTTCTTGAAGGATATGGAATTTTAAATTACTTTAATCCTGAGAATATTGAAAAATTAAAGGAAATTGCAGAAATAATCGTACCTGAGAAAGAATTTAATTTAAATGATGAAAAATACAGGATTTTATTAAGTAAAACTATTCTTGAATTGTTTGAGGGTGAAATTGAAGACATTATTCAAGATTGGACATATAAGAAAAATGATGAGATGATGAAGACTGCTCAAGATGAGGTTAATAAGGACTTGGAAAATTTTATGGAAAAAATTGACTTTGAGGTTTATCGTAAATATGATGAAATTTCAACAACCGCGGCGAATTTATATATGTGGGCAATAAGATTAAATGCTCAAAACTCGGATATCAAAAGTTTAGTTAAAGAAATTATGGAAGCTAATGGCTCATCAAGGATAGGTGGATGGGCAGATGTTATGTATGAGTATCACAATGATGAAAATTGGGATGATAAAGGGTTTAACAACTATGTTGAAAATAAATTAGATGACATTTATGATTCTATCGAAAGTGATTTTGATAATGAAAGGCTTAAAATAAATGAATTTATTCAATTTAGACAGCGTATTGGTAAAAAATTTAAATCGGATATATGGTATAAGTTACCTAAAGAACCAAAAGTTCAATTTAGAATTGAGGGATTTGATAGAGTTGATAATCGAGTAATCGTTCTTTTAATGCACCCTACTAAAGGAACTCGAAAACTTAGTTTAAGTGAAGAAAATTTTAACAATTTATTATACCAACCGGAATTATTTGATAGATTTGACACTTAAAACATTTTTTTCATAACATTTAAAATAATTTTTATTATATTTGTGCTATGGAAAAAAATACAAAATTACTTAGAGAAGTGTTGAGTGTCCCAACAAAGACATATCAAGAAGAAAAAATGGTTGAATTTTTGGTTAACTGGTTAACCGAAAACAATATTTCACATTTTGTGGATGAATTCAACAATGTTTATGCAACAAAACAAGAATCCCAAGAGTTACCTGAAGATTTTTATTTCCCTTGTGTTATCTCACATACGGATACCGTTCATAACATTGATACGATTAACATCTCTGAAGAAATGTTACCAAACGCTCAACGCGAAATAAAGTTGTCGTATAAGGCATATAATGACCAAGGAAAACCAACAGGTATTGGTGGTGATGATAAATGTGGTGTGTTTGCATGTTTAACCTTGTTACAAGAATTACCTTACTTGAAAGCGGCATTCTTCGTATCTGAAGAAACCGGTTGTCATGGTTCATTAAAAGCAAGTGAAGATTTCTTTTCAAATGTTGGTTATGGAATCCAATTCGACGCTCCGGAAAACTGGATGATTACTGAAAAATGTTTCGGACAAGTTTTATTTGATAGAGAAACCGAATTTTTTGAAACTTGTGATAAAGTTTTGACTGAAGGTATGAATCAAAATGATATGGAGTATATGGTTCATCCTTATACCGACGTTTACGCTTTGAGAGGTAAGTTTGACTTTTCTTGTATTAATATTTCAATCGGGTATTACAACTACCATACCAAAAATGAATATGTTGTAGTTGAAGATGTATTCAATGGTATTGACATGGGTAGAAAAATGATTGAAAATTTGGGTAATAAATTACACTATAAAAAGTCAGTTAACTACGATTGGAGAAGTAGGTCGGTGTTTTAATTATAAGTCGGATGAGAAATCATCCGATTTTTTTTGCTCATTATCATGACCACATTTATGACAAATATACGGGTCATCACCACCATCGGATAAATCCCAAGACCATCCACATCCATCACAAATAACTTTGTTGTTTTTGATGGTTTCTCTTAAAATTTTTCTAATTAATTCTTTCATAACAATAAATATGAATAAAAAAAAAAGAGGTCATAAAGACCTCTTCTTAATTATCGTCCTTTCTTTTGAATAACGACATTGTCATCAACAACTTTGATAACATAGGTTTTACCCTCAACCAATTTACCGGTTAGAACCTCCTCAGATAACAAGTCCTCGACTTTATCTTGAATTGCTCTTTTTAATGGTCGAGCTCCATACAATTCATCGAATCCGATTTTTGCCAAGTAATCAACCAAAGTTTCATCATAACTGATTGAGTATTTCATATCCGTAAGACGAGTCACCAATCTTTTCAATTCAATGTCTGTAATCTTCTTTATATCTTCTTGAGATAGTGAGTTGAATACAATCGTATCATCCAAACGATTTAAGAACTCAGGAGAGAAGAAATTCTTCATCTCTTTCATCAACATTTGTTTTTTAGCTTCTTCGTTACTATAGGAATTAGATGAAAACCCAATGCCATTTCCAAAATCTTGTAATTTTTTAACTCCCAAGTTTGATGTTAAAATAATCAAAGTATTCTTGAAGTTGATTTTACGACCCAAACTATCGGTAACATGACCATCGTCCAAGATTTGAAGTAAAATGGTGAATACATCTTTATGGGCTTTTTCAACCTCATCAAACAAAATAACAGAGTATGGTTTGTTTTTAACCTTTTCAGTCAACATTCCACCTTCTTCATAACCAACATATCCCGGAGGAGCTCCAACCAATTTAGATACCGTATGTTTCTCCTGATATTCAGACATATCAACACGAATAAGTGAATCTTCGGAGCCAAACATTTCTTTAGCCAATTGTTTTGCCAAATAAGTTTTACCAACACCCGTAGAACCCAAGAACACAAATGAACCAATTGGTTTATTCGGGTCTTTAATACCTAAACGATTTCTTTTGATTGATTTCGCAATCTTGATAACTGCGTCGTCTTGACCAATAACTTTACCTACCAAGTTTTTATCCAAATCTATTAATGCTTTAGTATCATCAACACTCATCTTATTAACCGGGATTTTAGTCATATTTGAAACAACATCATAAACATGTTCTAACAATATGATTTGTTTTTCTTTAGCCATTTGTTGTTCAAACCTCAATTTCTCATTATCAAGTTTGATTAACAATTTTTTCTCTTTATCACGAAGTTCTGCTGCTTGTTCGTAATTTTGTCTTTTAACTACATCAATTTTTTGTTCTTTTATTTCCGCCGCTTTCTTCTTAAGTTCCTCAATTATTTCCGGAACTTTCAAATCGGTTTGCATTCTTGCTCCAACTTCATCCAAAATATCAAATGCTTTATCCGGAAACTCTCTGTCCGTAATATATCTGTCCGCCAACTTAACACAAGTTTCAATTACCTCATCACTATAATTTACTTTGTGATATTCTTCGTATTTGCCACGAACATTTTTTAAAATTTGAATTGTTTCAGCAACCGATGACGGCTCAACAACTACTTTTTGGAATCTACGCTCCAAGGCTCCGTCCTTTTCAATATTCTTACGGAATTCATCTAAAGTGGTCGCTCCGATACATTGAACCTCTCCACGAGCAAGAGCGGGTTTAAAGATATTAGAACCATCCATAGAACCTGAAGAATTTCCTGAACCAACCAATGTGTGAATCTCATCGATAAACACAATGATGTTTGGATTTGATTGAAGTTCTTCAAGAATTACTTTCATTCTTTCTTCAAATTGTCCACGATATTTTGTACCAGCAACAACAGATGTAAGGTCAAGATTGACAATTCTTTTATCCATTAAATTTCTAGGACATTCGCCCTTCACTATTTTGATTGCCAAACCTTCAACAAGTGCGGTCTTACCACAACCCGGTTCACCGAGTATAATTGGGTTATTTTTCTTTCTACGGGATAAAATCTGAGCAATTCTCAAAATTTCTCGTTCACGACCAACTACAGGGTCAAGTTTACCGGCTTCAGCAAGTTTATTCAAATCTCTACTGAAATTGTCCAATACAGGTGTACTGGAATCTGATGATTTTGTTTTTTTACTCATCATTTTGTCGTCGTCGTCCATTAAATCGTTCATAATTTTATAATTTTATAATGCAAATATAATAACAAATTTCATTCCTATCCAAAATATTGACATATTGTCATGTTTTTTATTTTATATGACAATCTGTCATGACATTGTGTCATTCACTATTTAATTTTATGAAAAAATGTCATATAATTGTTAGTGGAATAAAAATTGTTGAAGCAAAGATAAACAATAAATTTTAAAAACAAGAAAAAATATGTTTAACAGAAAAAACCTTAATGATTTATTTAGAGAATTCGACTCAATGTTTGGCGATTTCGATTCTATGTTTGGTGTAACACCAAATAATGGTAAAACAGAATCAGGAACCGATGAATTCGGTAATTGGACAAAAGAAACCTATAAATCACCGGATGGAGGTGTTCTTATCACTAATTTTGTTAGAACAGGTGGTAATTACAAACCTAACAAAAGTTCAGGGATTACTCCATTAAAAAAGAAACTCCAAATCGCAATCGAGGAAGAGAACTTTGAAGAAGCGGTAAAACTTCGTGATGAGATTAAAAAACTTGAAACCAATCAAGATGAAATTAAAAAAATCGAACTAGAACTTAAAAAATCGATTGAAGACCAAAATTTTGAAAAGTCCATCGAACTACGAGACCAACTAAAAAAATTAAAATCTTAATTAAAACCCTCACTAAAAAGTGGGGGTTTTGTATTTATATGCATAAAAATTTTATGTATATTAAATAAAAAAAATAGTTATGGCAATAATAAAAGAAGAAATCGATGGGACGAAAATTAAGAATCAAATTAAATCGTCAAACATTAAGTCAACCGAATACGATACAGAAACAAAGGATTTGGTTATTGAATTTAATAACGGGGTGAAATACAAATACGATAATGTTCCTCACCAAGTTTATACTAAATTTAGATTGTCGGAATCCCAAGGAAAATTTTTCACCACAGATATTGCAAAAAATTATCAATATAAAAAACTTTCCTAGTATTTATTAAGGATGAGTAATTTTAAAAAAATTATTGATAGTTTTTCTGTCAAAGATACTTTGAATCCAAAAATTTGGGAGAACCCTGATGATGCTAGCAATTCGGTTATGAAACCAAAAGTTAGAAAGGCTCTTATGCGTATTGCGGAAAAATTTACCGAGTTTTTAGGAGAAGATATTTTTGTTGATGACATTCATCTTACGGGGTCTTTAGCAAATTACAATTGGTCCGAGTTCTCCGATTTTGATTTACACCTAATTATAGATTTCAAACAATTTGAGGAACAATCTGAATTATATAAAGAATTATTCAATCTGAAGAAACAAGTTTTTAATGACAAACATAATATTAAAATTTTTGGATACGATGTTGAACTATATGCTCAGGATGAAAGTGAACCTCATGTTAGTTCTGGTGTTTATTCAATAATGAATAATGAATGGATAACCAATCCAAAAAAATTCAAAGGTAATATCGACAAGTCAGTCCTTGAAAATAAAATAAAATCTTGGATTGAGAAGATAGACACTGCAATTGAGGAAGAAAAAGATTTGGAGTCTTTAAAGTCAAAACTCAAAGATTATCGAAAATCAGGATTAGAAAAAGATGGAGAATTGTCATACGAAAATTTGGTATTTAAGTTCTTAAGAAGGTCGGGACACATTGAAAAACTATTCGATATTTTAAATAAACAAACAGATAAAGAATTATCAATTGAAAGAACAATTCAAGAATAATTAAATTATTTGATTTAATCATATATTTATAATTAAAAAATTAGATGGCATTAGTTACATATCTTATAGGCCCCTGTTCGGGAGGAGCGTCAATATTAGTTGACTTTGATAGTTCATCATTACCAGCGGTATTTGGTAATTATTACTTAACATTTACAGGGGGAACAACTCAAGGATGTTATGATATTATTGACAATGCGGAACCGGCAACAGGAGTTGACAAAGTTTTAACATTATCAATTGATTATGGTGATTGTTCGACTTGTTTATCTGCAAACCCAACTCCAACTCCAACACCTACAAATACTGTTACTCCAACCGTAACAACAACACCAACAGTTACTCCAAGTATTACTCCAACTAAAACTGTTACTCCAACCGTAACAACAACACCAACAGTTACTCCTACAAGCTCCGTTACTCCAACCGTAACAACAACACCAACGGTAACTTCAACACCAACTCAAACTCCAACATCAACAGTAACCCCAACAGTAACTTCTACTCCAACAGTTACTCCAACTACAACAGTTACTCCAACAGTAACTTCTACTCCAACAATAACACCAACAAGCACTGCAACACCAACAGTTACTCCTACAATAACTCCTACAAAAACTACAACACCAACTGTAACTCCAACTAATACGCCAACACCAACAAATACACCTACTCCATCTCCATCACCGTATCCTTTAACCGGTTATAGTGTTAATCAACAATATGCTTATACTATAGAAATTTTAGGTAACTTCAGTGGAGGTTCGGTTACTGAAGGAGGTCCTGCAGATGCAGTTGCTCCTCACCCAATATATACAGATGCAAATGGAGTACCATATGCTCAGTTAAATGCGATAACCTTAGGTGGTATTAACGGGTTAAATAATTAAAACTAAAACAATAAAAATATGTCAGGATTAAAACCAATTGGTAGTGAAAAACTAACAGGACAAGATAAAATCAACAGAATCATGGAGATTGCTCGTTTTAACGAGACAATTCCTCAAGTTATAAATGAGACCGCTAAATCAGAGTATGCAATATCTCTTGCAGATGGTAATAGTTACCAAATTGTTAAAGAAAGACAAGGATATATTATTAAGAAAACTATTTCTGAATCAGAAACTGATTATGTAGAGCCAATGAAAAATAGAAAATACTATTCTTCGTATTCTCAGGCATTCAAAAGGTTAAATCTATTAGCAGGAGAATTAAATCGTGTTAATGAAAATGAAGAAGGTGTTTCTTTATATGGTGAACAAAAAAAATTCACATTAAAAACTCCAAAACCGGCAGCTCCTGAAGCTGAAGTACCGGCAGTTCCGGCAGCACCACCAGCAGTTCCATCACCTGAATTACCACCATCACCAATGGATGGAGGTGAAGATATGGGAATGGACGACATGGGAATGGAATCTCCTGAAGGTGATGATATTGAAATGGATACTGAAGTAGAAGTTACTCCGGAAGAAGGTGGTGATGAAGACCAAGTTACTTTCAAATCAATCCAAAAACTTACTGGTAAATTAACTCAAAAAATTAGAACTCTTGAAAGTCAAGAAGGAATGACTTCAGAAGACATCAAGTATGTTATTAACATGGTTTTATCTTCGTTTGATTTAAATTCATTATCTGAAGAAGATAGAGAAGATATATTAGATAAATTTGAAGAAGATGAAACTGAAGATTTTGGTCAAGAAGATGATATGGATGGTGAAGATATGACAGACGATACTGAAGTTGAAGATATTCAAGCTGATATGGATGTTGCGGTTGAATCTGAAATGGAAGAAGGAGATTATGGTAACGGAGCAATATTTGATAGTATCTTTGGAGAATCAAAAGTTGATAAAGTTATTTCAAAATATTTTGAAGTATCTAAAAAAGAAATCAGAGAGAGTAAAGAAAAACAAGTTGAAAAAACTTTAAGAAAAAAATCACAAGTAAAACAAATAATGGATTCTGTTATTAAAATGACCGAAACTATTGAACAAGAATTAAGTGCTGAGAAATTCTTAAAAGAAAATATAAATTCTAATTTTGTGGGAAAAACAAATAAAAAGAATTTAGTTTTTGAAACTAAAAAAGGACAAATTAAAATTACACCGACAGGAGAAATTATATGAGTCATTTAATTTATGTTAATGGACTGGGTCCTAACTATAAAGGAGATAACTTATATGAATTCATTTTTTCGGATAGTTTGGAGGTTTGGGGAGATTCTTGGGATAGTAGACCATCCAACGGATACCCATCACCACCTGAATTACAATATATTAAAAGAGTAGGAGTTTTGAGAGATACCGATGTGAAATTGGAATTGATTCAGAACTCCGATTTTTTTTCTATGATAGACTCAATAGATGACATTGTCGCATTAGCATGGGAAACAGAGGAGATTGAATCTCAAAAACGACTGGTGTTTAGATTTGGAATGTCAGAAGAAGAAATAAATAATAAACTCCAAGAACGAGATTTGTTATTGGACTTTGAAAAAAAATAACTATGAAAATCAACAAAAAAGCACTTAAATTAATTGATAAGGGACTATCATCTAAAACTGTTAGTAAATTAACTGAATCACAAATCGATACTTTATATTCAAGAATGATAAGTGAACAAACAATGGTTTCAAAAACGGATACGGAAACAATCAATAAATTAAAAACGGAAAAAAAACCATTCCAAGTTTATGAAAAAGAACTTGAAGAGGATGATGATTTTGATTTAGATGCTGACCAAGACTATACAGGTCAACAAGGTTCTCATGATGAATATCAAGCTGCGGATGATGGTATGGATGATGATACATCACCTGAAAATCATGATAGTAAAATGATTGGGATGTCTGAGGAAAAGAATAATCAACCAAATCCATGGGCTATATGTCACGCTCAAGTAGGACCAAAAAAATCAAGAAAATGGGAGAGATGTGTAATGGCGGTAAAAAAACAATTGAAAGAAGGAAAAAATCCATTATCTTTGTTCCTTGAAACTCAAATAGAAAGAATTGTGGAAAAACATATACCCCCAAGAATTACAAAAAGTGATTTATTAAAAATTGTTAAAGAATCGACTAAAGGTAGTGAACCATCAAAACCTGGTGTAGCACCTACTTATCCAAAACCTGGTCCTACAAAAAAGCGTGAAACTAAAGAACAGGCAACCGCTCCGGCACCAGCAAAACCGGCAACAAAACCAACAACAAGACCAAGTACTACTCCAAAGGAAAAACCATTTAGTCCGGGAAAAAATCCTGCACCAGCGGTTAAACCAGCTCCAAAGGCAGGTAAAATTAGTCCTGATACGGCAAAAGAAAAGGTAATTGATATAATAATGAACATCTTAGAAAAATAATATATGAAAAAGAAATTCAAAGAACAATTTGATTATGGGGATAGACCTGAAAGAATGGACCCAAACTTGGAACGAAAATTAGGTAGTCCTGAAAACCTTTATGCAAAAAACCCAGCATTGAAAGGTGGGGTTGAAGATGTTCAAAAATTGGTGAGTAAAAGATTTCAAAAAGTTGCTCAAAAATTAAGTCAAGTTACTGGTATTGAAGACCTTAGTTCAAAACAAGTCCAACAAATGATTTACTCAGAAATGATGAGAAAACTTCCTAATATTATGAGTATTGAAGGTAGACATAGAGATGAGTTGATTCAATTGGCAATTGATGCTTCTTTGGATGAAACTGAAACGCCAGAAGGATGGTATCAAATTGAGGCTAATTTAGGAATGCCAAATGCATCTAATTTTAGATTTAATCCTGAAGATGAGGAAGATGATGAGGAAGAAGAGGATGAACAACCTGGTATACCTTCATTTGATATTGAAGACTTAACCGATGAAGAAATTTTAGAGTTAGAAAAACACAAAAGAAATATAATTAATGCTATTATTCAGGGAGCGGCAAAAAAAGGACACTACATTTTCCAAAAACCGGAAATTAAGTCAAGATTAGACGCGATTGACCCATCTTTATATCGAGATTATTTGGGTATAATGGCAATTAATGATTTCATGTATTTCAGTATGGAACAAATGATTGAAATGATGAGTCAAACAGGTCAAGGTGTTGCAGGTAAAGTTGAATTAGGTGATGCTGATGAGGATGAAGATGGTGAAGGAGGTGAAGACCAACCTGATACTAAAATTATGGCAACCGGACTTATATTTCCAATACTTTGTCATGAAATTATAAAAGGTTTAGAAGAAGCCAAAGGACGACACGGATACCCTAAAGACCAAAAATTAGCTAATAAAGTTTTAAGTCAAACAGATACTTTAAGTAATGAACCAATGCAATTAAGAATTGGTCCTGAAATAGTGGAGAGAATTAGATTTGCGTTACCGAATGAAATATTTGACCCAAGTAATAAAGGGTTGATAAATTGGTTTCATATCTTATTATATCAAATAGAAGCTCAGGAATTTTTAGATGTAATTGGTAATGCAATTTCTGACGATAAATCAAAAGTCAAACTAGCGACAAACAGATTTAAAGAAATCGTTAAAGAAGCAATGGTTATGAAACAAGAGTTTGAAGATTATAAGGAAGAACAAGGTGTTGGTTCAGATAGTGATGGTAATGATGACGATGATGACATGTTAGATGACTTTTTAAGTGACTTAGGTATACCTAGAGCACCAAGAAATTAATGTGTGAATAGAGAACAATTAATAATTGAAGTTACGAAGTGTATGAGGAATACTCCTTACGCACTTCGAACTTATTTACAAACTTACGATAATACCGTATCAAAATATGTCCCATTGGACTTATTTCCCGACCAAGTTAGTTTAATTGAAGATTACGATAGGTATAACGAGAATATTGCGTTAAAGTATCGTCAAGCCGGTGTGTCTACGGTTACCGCAGCTTGGATATCAAAAAGATTAGTTTTTGCAAAGAAAAACAAACCTGAAAAAATCCTAATTATTGCAAACAAATTAGATACGTCTGTTGAGATGGCTAATAAGGTGAGAGGTTTTACCGAACAATGGCCGGCATGGGTCGGAGTTACATTCTCGAAAGAAAAAAATTCGCAAAGACACTTTAAGTTAAGTAATGATTGTGAAGTAAAATCGGTTGCAACCTCAAAGGATGCCTTGAGAGGTTATACCCCAACCATTCTTGTATTTGACGAGGCGGCGTTTATCGAAGCGGATTCAGATTTCTGGTCTGCGTGTATGGCGTCCTTATCTACCGGAGGTAAAGTTATTGTGGTGTCCACTCCAAACGGATATGACCCGATTTATTATGAGATTTACGACCAATCATTAAGAAACATGAATGATTTCAAAATATCTGAGATGTTTTGGTATCGTGACCCAAGATATACAAAAGATTTGTATATGGTTAAAACTAATGATTTGGTTCACTTCTTGTTGAATAGAGAAGAATATTCTGATAAAGATACTATTGATTTATCAATGGAAAATCCGTATGATAGAGACCATTCGGTTGTTACCGATTACATATCACAAGGATATAAACCATGTTCATCATGGTTTGAAGGAATGGTTAAAAAGTTAAAATTTGACCGAAGAAAAGTTGCTCAAGAGTTGGAGTGTAATTTCTTAGGGTCAGGTGATAATGTATTTGAATCTGACTTAATGCAAGGTATCGCTAAAAATATGTTGCGTGACGCTCAAGCAAAGTTAATGGGTGGGTCACTATGGATATTTAAAGAACCTGTGAATGGTCACAAATATGTTATGGGTGTGGATGTATCTCGAGGTGATTCTGAAGATTTCTCGTGTATCCAAATTATCGATTTTGACGAAAGAGAACAGGTGTTGGAGTATGTAGCTAAAGTTCCACCTGATATTTTGGCGGAAATTGCCTACAAATGGGGAACGATGTATAATGCTTATTGTGTAATAGATATTACGGGAGGTATGGGTATATCAACCGCGAGAAAAATGCAAGAATTAAACTATCAAGGTGGTTTATATGTTGATAATGTTGATACAAGTAATAAGTGGAAATGGGACCCAAAAATAAATGATAAAATACCGGGTATTAATTTCAACTCCAAAAGAGTTCAAATTATTGCTGCTTTTGAAGAGGCCGTTAGACATGGGTTTAAAACCTATTCTAATAGGTTGTATAATGAGATGAATACCTTTGTTTATATCAATGGTAGACCTGACCATCAAAAGGGTCACCATGACGATTGTATTATGGGTATTTCCATGGCGTTATATGTTGCGGAAAAATCATTCCAATCTTTAGAGAAAGTAACTAATCATACTAAGGCGATGATTAACTCATGGGCAACCACAGTTAATGAAAATAAAAACTCTTCCGACTTCTTTAACCCAATGGTTCCACAAATGGGTAGGAATGGTAATTTAAACAATACCGGAGAAGCAACTAAAAGTGATTATCAGAAATATGGGTGGTTATTTGGGGCTTAATAACTATTTATATTATCAAGGTAATTAGTAAATTTAAATTATGAACGAAAACAATCTTACAGTTTGGCAGAGGTTGTCCAAGACATTCGGACCGAACTCTTTATTAAAACAAGATTATCCAACTTTTAAGTTTGATAAAAAAGAACTTTTAAGAACTACAAATAGGGATGATTTTGAAAGAGAAAAACTTCAGGCACAACAAACGTTTTATTTAACAAACCAATGGGCTAAAGTTGAAAACAACTTATACTCTCAAGCAATATATTACGAACCATCAAGATTATCTGCACAATATGACTACGAATCAATGGAGTATACTCCGGAAATTTCTGCAGCATTGGACATATATTCTGAAGAATCTACAACAACAAATGAGGATGGATTTATTCTTCAAATTTTTTCAGAATCAAAAAGGATTAAATCTGTTTTAGCTGATTTATTTAACAACGCACTCGACATTAATACCAATTTACCAATGTGGACAAGAAACACATGTAAATATGGTGATAACTTTGTTTACTTAAAATTAGACCCTGAAAAAGGTATTATTGGTTGTCAACAATTACCAACAATTGAAATTGAAAGACATGAGATTGGTGTTTCAGGTAGAATTTCACAAGATATTTCAAAAGAAAAAGATGAGGATAAAAAAGCTCTTCACTTTACTTGGAAAACTAGAAATATGGAGTTTCAATCATGGGAAGTTGCACATTTTAGATTATTGGGTGATGACCGAAAACTTCCTTATGGTACTTCTATGTTGGAAAAAGCAAGACGTATTTGGAAACAATTATTGTTATGTGAAGATGCAATGTTAATCTATCGTACATCACGTGCACCTGAAAGAAAATTATTTAAAGTATTTGTGGGTAACATGAATGATGATGATGTTGAAGCATACGTAAACCGTGTTGCAAACAAGTTTAAAAGAGAACAAGTTGTAGATTCAAAAACAGGTAATGTGGATATGAGATTTAATCAAATGGCGGTTGACCAAGATTATTTTATCCCTGTTCGTGACCCTGCAGCACCAGACCCAATTAGTACATTACCAGGTGCAACAAACTTATCGGAAATTGCCGATATTGAATATATTCAAAAGAAATTATTAACGGCTCTTCGTGTCCCTAAAGCATTTTTAGGGTTTGAAGAAGTTGTTGGTGATGGAAAAAATTTATCATTACAAGATATTCGTTTTGCAAGAACTATTAATAGAATTCAAAAAAGTATGATTGCAGAATTGAATAAAATTGCAATCGTTCACTTATTTCTATTAGGATTTGAAGATGAATTACAGAACTTTACATTAGGATTATCTAACCCATCTACACAGGCTGATTTATTAAAAATTGATGTTTGGAAAGAAAAGGTTTTATTATACAAAGACTTGGTTTCAGACCCAGGAAATGGTATCCAACCTACATCATCAACATGGGCTAAAAAACATATCTTTGGATGGTCTGATGAGGAGATAAGATTGGATTTACAACAACAAAGAATTGAACGAGCTGTTGGTGAAGAACTTAAAGCAACCCCTACAGTTATCTCTAAAACAGGTATTTTTGATAATATTGATAAGTTATATGGAAATAATGTAAAACCTGCAGCTCCGGGACAAACACCACCTGAGGGAACAGACGATACTTCAGGAGGAGGATTTGGAGGAGAGTCTCCATTACCTCCAGCGGGCGGAGAATCACCATTACCTCCAGCGGGCGGAGAAGCACCTGAAGCAGGAGGTGGAGCAGAAATCACTCCTGAATCCAAACAAAAAAACATGAACTTATTAATAGAAAGTAATCTTTTAGAGGGGTCAAAAATACTCGATTTAGGCCAAGCACAAGAATCTTTAGGAGAAATTTCAAAAGAATTGGATAAGTTACTAAATTCATAATATTTATATTGAAAACACAGTATAATGACTTTCGGACAAATTAAATCTTTAATAGAGAAAAATCTTATTGAATCCTACAAAAGTGAAAAGGAATTCAAAAAATCTTTAAAAGAATTCAAACACAATGTTTTGAATAATAAACACATGGCAAAGTTGTATTCATTATACGACCAATTAAGTACGCCACAGGGTTTAAATGAATCCGACGCCAAAGATTTTTTAGAAGAAGGTGTTAATTTAATTCAACAAATATTACCAAATATTAAGTTGCCAAAAACTTTATCGGAAAATATTGAAAACAAATATTCTGATATTGATTCTCTTGTATATTCAAACAAATTAAATTTATTGGAAAGGGTAAATTCAAAAAAGAATATCACTAATGTTTTAACGTCTAATGAAACACCAATAAAAGAATCTGTTAACTTACCACTAAAATCAATGGTAAGTATTGCAAATCAAACATTACAAAAATATATCGATACTTTGGATGAATCTTCAAGAAAAGAATTTATTCAATTGATTTCTGAAGATACAGAAACTCTTGAGAATAAGTTTGAAACAATTCGCGAAAGTGCAATTACAAAACTTAACTTGATGTTAGAAAAAGAGCAGGAGTTTGAATTAAAAACAAAATTGTCAGAAACTATTGATAAATTAAAAACTGAAAAGTTTGACCAATTAAATTTTCTTAAGTTAAAAAACTTAGAAGAGTCAATCTAAGGAATTTTTAATTTTTTGAGTATAGGAAGCCTTTAATATTTGAGTTCTCCTACTAATAGATTTTTTAACAAATTCTTTTTTTTCTAAAAGAATTTTATTCTGTTTAGTTTTATTTACCTTGTATTTGAAAGTCTTTAATGCTTTCTCAATCTCATTATTATTAATTTCTACAATAATCATATATAACAAATATCGCAATTTAGTGAAAAAATTTTGACAACACACAATATTTTTGTTACTTTTATAAAAAAAAATAAACATAAGCAAGAATTATGATTAATGAAAAAAGGTAAAAGTGTGAAATTGAATTTATTCAGTCCAATAAAATCAGTATATGGGACAGTGGATTCTAAAAATTTAAAATCATTATACATTAACATTCAGTCGTGGGTTTCCCCAAAATTTGAACACGATAATTGGAACCGAGTGGTAGGGGATTTAAATAAAGAAATAAAACATTCCGTGTTTAATTCAATCGATACTAATTTGTTTAAAGAACAAAGTATTGTTGATTTAGATTTAAGGTCGAGTGGATTATCTAAAGGTAAAAAATCATTTTTTAATTTAGAGGTTAATCTTTATACCACAAAGGAATTGGACTTTAAATGTCCGGAATTAAAAGAGTCTGTTAAAAAAATAATAAAAAATATTGTTAAAGATAATGTAATTGAAAATAAATTCTTTACGTTTTCTATATCAAAAAGTAAATAAAGATTACATTTCGATATATTTATCTTAAAAACAATCAATGAAACAATTAAGAATTTTAGAAGCGAATGAAATTGGTCATGGTATTTTAATCGAAATGGATGCCGGTTGGGTATCTCCAAAAGACATACGTAATGCGGATATATTAAAAGAAGCCTCAAATTTAGATTATAGAAATCCATTTGAATTTTATGCGGTTTTACAGAAATACGATACTCCAAATAGAAACGGAAGATTCTATCCTGAAAGAATATTAAAAAGAGAAGCTGACAACTATAAGAAAGCAATTGCTAAAGGATTATCAACTTCAGAACTTAATCACCCTGAGTCATCTCTTATTGATTTAGATAGAGTATCACACATTATTACAGATATATGGTGGGATAAGAATATCCTAATGGGAAAACTTAAGTTATTAACATCACCAGGATTTCACGAAAGAGGTATTGTATCGACTAAGGGAGACCAAGCGGCAAATCTTATGAGACAAGGTGTAACTATGGGAGTTTCTTCAAGAGGAGTTGGTTCTTTGAAAAAGGTTGGAGAAAGAAATGAAGTTCAAGATGATTTTGAATTAATTTGTTTTGACTTAGTATCATCTCCATCAACACCGGGAGCGTATTTGTTCACTAAACCTGAAGATAGAGAGAAGTATGAAGAGAATTTAGAGGAAGAAAAAAAATATAAATCACCTGAAAATTCAGAATTTCAAACGAAAGGGGTTGACTTAATGAGAAAATTAACCGATTATTTGGGAAAATAAAATTAAAATATGGAAGAAAAATTTTTTGTAGCAAAAGTTCAGTATGATTTACCAGATGAGAATAGTGGTAAAATTAAAAAAATCAGAGAGGAAAAACTTGTAAAGGGATACTCTGTTACAGATGTGGAAGCAAAGGTAACTGAAAAATACCAAGGATTTACTCATGAATGGAGAATCACATCGGTATCTGAAAGTAAGATTGATGAAGTTATTGATTAATCTAAAACAAAAAATAAATTGGTTTATTTAAACCAATTAAGTTAAAGTGGTCTATTTTGACCACTTTTTTTATGCTCGGTGATATTTATCAAATAAATAAACCTACTAATATTCAAAAAAATAATATTTCCCAATCAATAAATGGGATTTTTAATTTTTTGGTAATATTTATTAGTTAAAATAAATATATTTCCGATATGAGTGAAAACAAATTAGTTCAAGAGGCCCTTATTCAAATGAAACAAGTTGAAGAAGCTATAGCCGAAAATGCAAAAGGAATACTTGCTTCTACAATGAAGGAAGAAATCAATCAATTAGTAAAGGAATCTCTTTCTGAACAAGATGAGGAAGATGAGGTTAATTTAGACGCTGACATGGAAATGTCCGCTGATAACGATGACGTAGAGACGGATATGGATTTTGGTTCGGATGATGACATGGAAATGGATTTTGACATGGAAATGGATTCTGATGAAATGCCAATTGACTTAACCAACGCTTCTGATGAAGAAATTCTAAAAGTATTCAAAGCTATGGGAGAAAATGATGGTATTATCGTAAAAAAAGACGGTGATGATGTTCATTTAACTGATAGTGATGCTGATGTTGAATATCTTGTAAAACTTGGGGAATCTGAAGAAGACATGATGGAAGAATATGACGACATGATGGAAGAAGATGATGAGACTACTAATGATATTATCGACGCTATTTTTAGTGGTGATATGTCAGGTATGGACGAAGAGGAAGAAGACATGGACGAAGTTGTTTACGAAATCGAAATGGACGAAGAAGACATGGACGAAGAAGACATGGACGAAGTTGTTTACGAAATCGAAATGGACGAAGAAGACATGGATGACATGGATGACGAAGACATGGATGACATGACTAATGAAACCTACAAACCTAAAGGTGTTGGAATTGGTAAAGGTCCTAAATTCTCTTACAAAGACAAAGCATCAGGAGGATTTAAAGAAGACAAAAAACAAGGTCCTAAAACAATGGGAACCGGAAAAGCTAAATTCGAATACAAGAAAGGTGCGAACATGGAAGGTAAGTCCAAAGTTGTTAAATCTGAAACTAAAGAGGGCGATTACGGAATGAATAAAGGTGATATGTCCAAAACAATGAAAGGTAAAGAAGATTACACAACTAAAAAAGGAGACACTCTTAAAAGAAAGGCTTTCGAAAAAGAAGAAACTAAGGAAGCGGCAAGAACTTATGGAATGGGTTCTAAAGAAGGTAGAGGATTAAGAAAAGGTATTACACCTAACAGAAACTATGTTTATGGTAAAAATGGTGTTAAAACTGAATCTACTCAAGAAGAAGTTAGTATGTTGAGAGAAAAAAATGAAGAATACAGAAAAGCATTAAATGTTTTCAGAGAAAAACTTAATGAAGTTGCAATCTTCAACTCAAACTTAGCTTACGCTACAAGATTGTTCACAGAACATTCAACTACTAAAAAAGAAAAAATAAATATCCTTAGAAGATTTGACAATGTTGACACTTTAAAAGAATCTAAAACTCTTTATAAGTCAATCAAAGATGAATTATCTAAGGTAGAAACAAAATCAATCAACGAATCAGTAGGTACTAAATTAAATAAAACCGTATCTACAGGTTCATCAACTACTCTAATTGAAACTAAAACCTATGAGAATCCACAATTATTAAGAATGAAGGATTTGATTAGTAAGTTGGGGTAATAATAAAAATAAATCTAAAACAAAACAAATACTAAAATGGGAGCATTATTAGAATCAGGTCTTGTTGGTAACATCGGGTTGAAACACCTTAAAGTTATTAAAGAAGACACAATCAACAAATGGGACAAATTAGGATTCTTAGAGGGTCTTAAAGGTCACATGAGAGAAAACGTAGCACAATTATACGAAAACCAAGCATCATATTTAATTAATGAGGCATCAACTACATCTGATACAGGTGCATTTGAAACAGTAGTTTTCCCAATTGTAAGACGTGTATTCTCTAAATTATTAGCGAACGACATCGTTTCAGTACAGGCTATGAACTTACCAATTGGTAAATTGTTCTACTTTGTACCTAACATTCAATCTTACGAAAACGTATTAGATGCTAACTATCCTGACACAGGTATCCACTACGCACCGTATGGTTCACCAAACGCATCTGATACACAAACACCAAACAGTGGTTACGACTATAACGCAACTAAAGACCTTTATGATAGATTTTATGAAGGTAATGAACCAGCATTAGACCCACCAGGTTTATTTGACTATTCTAAAGGACAATACTCAGCGATTACTGCATTAGTTTCTACTGTTGTTTGGGAAGGGTCTGAGTTAATCGTTTCAGGTTATGGTACAGATAACTATAGAAAAGTATTAGTGGTTATGTCAGGTTTTGCATCTGACGGAGCTGGTAAATTAATTGGTCCTGATGGTCAACCAATGGATAATGAATCATTCTTAGCTGATTTGACTATCAAAGGTAACGCTAACAATCCAACAACTGCGGCAAACGCAAATAACCCTTACTTATTCAGAGTAGTAACTCAAAAGTATGGTAAAGGTATTGTAGAATATGGTAATAACAACTCTACTGCAATATTCCCTAACAGTAAAACTGGAGGTGGTCAATATGATAACCTATGTACTCCTGATGGTAAAATTTACTTAGAAGTTGATTTACAAGTTCCAGTATGTATTACGTGTGGAGGTTCATTAGACGGATATACTGGTTCAACATTCTCTTCAACAACAACAAACGTTGTTGCTAACGCAGGTTGTGCATTTACTGCAACTTACAGAATCTACAAAAACTTAGAGTTTGAAGATAGAATTGGTGAGGTTTCTTTTGACCTTCAATCAGTAACTGTTTCTGTAACAGAAAGAAAATTAAGAGCACAATGGTCTCCTGAAATGGCACAAGACGTTGCGGCTTTCCATAACATTGACGCTGAAGCTGAGTTAACTGCATTGTTATCTGAGCAAGTTGCGGCTGAAATCGACCGTGAAATCTTAAGAGATTTACGTAAAGGTGCAGCTTGGAACTTGAGATGGGATTACAATGGTTGGAAACGTCTTGGTTCAAGTGCAGTTCCTTATACTCAAAAAGATTGGAACCAAACTTTAATCACAGCAATCAACCAAATTTCAGCTCAAATCCACAAATCTACATTGAGAGGTGGAGCAAACTGGATAGTTGTTTCTTCTGAAATCAGTGCAATTTTTGATGATTTGGAATATTTCCACGTATCAAACGCGGCTCCTGAACAAGACCAATACAACATGGGTATTGAAAGAGTTGGAACTTTAGCTGGTCGTTACCAAGTATATAGAGACCCTTACTTCCCACCTAACCAAGTGTTAATGGGACACAAAGGAACATCTTTATTAGATACAGGTTACATTTACGCACCATACGTTCCATTACAATTAACTCCAACTATGTACAATCCGTTTAACTTTACACCAATCAAAGGTATCATGACTAGATACGCGAAGAAGATGGTAAATAATAGATTTTACGGCAGAATTACTGTAGATGGTGTTAGAACATTTGATTTAAGAGAGTTGAGATAATCAAAATCTCAATATTTAACAAAAAAAGGGACTATATGTCCCTTTTTTTTATATATATTTGTGAACAATCAAGTTTATGGTTGTATTTATAATATATGAAAAAAATAATATTAGAGAAATCGGTTGTCGATGAAATTTTGAGATTATATAATGATGAGATGTTAGGTTCTCCATCTATATCGGAAAAATTAAACCTAACAAAACAAGTTGTATTACGAACACTAAAAGAAAATGGGATAATTGTTGGCCCTTCTGGTAGAAAATTTAAGGGTGGAAAATCCGAATCAGATAAACGACACTACCTTAAAAATAGGGAGAAACGATTACAATATTTTTCTGAATGGCAGAAAAATAATCAAGAGCACCGAAAAAAATATCTTAAGGAATATCGTGAAAAAAACGCCGACGATATTAGAAAAACTAAACGTGAATATGAGAGAAATCGTAAAGCCACTGACCCCCTCTATAAGCTAATCAGTAATTTTAGAACTGCAATATATCAGGTATTAAAAGAGAACCGGGTCGATAAGAATCAATCATATTTTGATGTGTTACAATACACTCCTGAGCAATTAATAGTTCATTTGGAAAAACAATTTACCGAAAGAATAACATGGGAAAATTATGGTGAATGGCATGTTGACCATAAACAACCTATCTCATCATTTAATATCCAAGAAATGGGTGACAGTGAATTTATGAAATGTTGGTCATTAGAAAACCTCCAACCAATGTGGGGAGAAGAAAATATTCGAAAATCAAATAAAATTTTTAATAATTAAAAAAATTATATTATCTTTGTATTCTAAATCGTAATCATCATGAAAAAACTATTTGTAATTATCTCATTATTGTTTGTAACCTCAGTATCGTATTCCCAAGTAATTTCATTTGAATTGGATACGATACAAGTATTTAAATGTCCTGCAAATTTAAGTCCTAATGAATCGGTGGTATTAAATAAAATTGAATATTTTGATTTAAAAAAAATTAAAAGACATGTTTGGACAATTGACTTGAAAAAGAAAATATTTAAAGTTGGGGAAAAAATTATCACTATTGTTAGGTCCGAGTCTGACTTAAAAGAAAAATGGGTGTATATTGAGTTTTTAGGTCCTAAGGGAGAACTTTATAAATTGGCTATTGCGACTGAAAAAGGAACTTATAAAGACATTATTATTGTATTAACTTTGGATAAAGACCTTATAAAACAAAAAGGTTATTTTGGGTATCCAATAGGTTTAAAAGGAATTATTTAACTAATCCAATTGCTCTTCTTCTAGTGTCAATAACTTTTGAAACAAATTGTTTAAATTTTGGTAACTGACCCATATCTAATGGTAACATGTCCTGTAAGTTTTGAATAAAATATATATTATCTCGTTTTTTTAATCCTTCAATTAAGTTATACTTTAAGAATAAATTACCATTTTGATTAAGTTTTGCGGCGTTAGCTAGTAATTCGTCTACTGTTTCTAAAAATAGTTGAAAGCGGGAGTATTCTTTATTTTGTTTATCGTAGGTTTGTAATGAAGTTGGATTAAATAAACGAGGCATACCGTAAGTTTTGCTGATATATTCTTGAATTTCAGGATAATCACTTCCTTCATACCACTTTAAGTATTTATTTAACCTGTCTTGGTATGTTTGTTTAAACGGTTTTTCACCATCAACTGATTGATTATCTTTATTTACTACCGGGTATTCGGTATCAGTAGATGCACTTCCATCTTGTTCATTAACAATTCTTTTAACGATATTAATTAAGTCATTTTCACTTAAACGTATTACTTTTTTCATTTTTGGTTTTTTATATAAATATCATGTTTATTAAAAAAAGAGTCCCGTGAGACTCTTTTTTATTTTAATCTTCTTAAAGATTTTGAAACGATTTCAGCTTCGGTTAGTGAAAATAATCCATTTTTATATGCCATCTGAACGGCTCGGATTATCATAAACTTTGATTGTTCATCACTTAAATTGTCAATTAAATTATCAATGTCTTCATGTTTGTATATTGCAACCTCTTCAAATAGATATGCAATTGGTTGTTTTTCTTGTTCCATAATGTAATATCAATATATTTATAATAAGTATATGAAAAGAAATCGTATTAGTGAAGCAACTGGGGCAGCAAACGCTGGAAATTTTAAAGTCCCTATAGTTTTGGCACCCCAAGATTGGAACGAGAAACAATTGGGTCCTTTTAATGAACCTGTCTATCATTATACAAATGCCGAATTGGCATACGAAGAAGCTGACGGAGATTTCAAAGAAACTCCAAGTCAAAGAGAAAAGATTGAAAAGAGAACTAAATTATTATCCAAAGTTAGTATGCGTTTGAAAAAATTTTATACCGGTCAAAATGATGAAGAAGGTGGTGACATTGCCAGTGTAGATTCCCCGGATGATATTATTCATCAGGTAGTTGGTCCGCTAAAAGAAGATTTGGCGGTATGGTTCGGAACGAAAAAGAAACCAAAAGGTAGTAAACAACCAAAAGGTCCTTGGGTAAATATTTGCAGAAAAAAAGAAGGTGGGGGACATCCACCATGTGGTAGACCTGAGGCAGATTCAAAAGGTTATCCTAAATGTAGAGCTGCGGGTGTTGCGTCTAAAATGACGGATGCTCAAAAAAAATCTGCATGTGCTCAAAAAAGAAGAGAAGAGAAAAAAGACCCTAAGACAGGAAAAGGTAACAAGCCAACTATGGTATCGTACAAACCAAGAAATGAATCTCTACGAGAAATCATTATACAGGTCTTAAACGAGGTTAAAAATTCTTAACCTACACTATCTCTAACCAATTCTGTTTTATTAGTTCTAATTGAAGATGTGTCATTGTTAGACATATCTACTTTAATAGTTTTCTTAGGGTTGCTCTCAATCATAGGTATAATAGTTTTCTTAGGACTACTCTCAACCATAGGTATAATAGATATTTTTGGTTGACTATCTACTTTAGTATATTTCTCAATAACCTCGAATTTTGTAGTGTCAGGTTCAAGAGTAAATGTCGACGTAGTTTCACAACTACTATCTTGTTGTTCTGTTTTGATTTTATTAATAGCGTCATTTACTTTTGGTCTAACATAATTGTAAATGTTAAACATTAATGATATCATTAGTAAAATAACCACCACAACCATTAATGTACCAACATATAATGTGGATTTAAATGCCTTATTTTTCATTATAGTTTAGTTAAAATATTTTTTAAAGAATGTTGAATATTTGATGTTATTTCTCTTTCGAATTCAATTCTTCGTCTTTCAACTTCATTATTGAAATGACTTGTTAAGAATTCCCAAGATTTATCACTTAATAGAACATTGTAAGAATAAATATGATTAATTACTTGGACATTGTTCGAATCTAAAATAACAAATATGTCATTTTCTTCATTTCTAATATATTTCTTATTAGAAATAGGTGTCGTCAGAAGAATAGAATCATCTTTGTTAATCAATTTTTTACAAATTGATATACATTCAGATTCATATATTGTTTTTTGGTTATTTTGATATTGAAGCGCTCTAAATAATGATATGTATTTCTTTTGAATTTTTCTTTTTAGTTTGTGAACTAAGTCTGTCATAATATCTGTAAATTATTTTTTACAAAGATAAACAAAAATATAGAAATAAAAAATGTTTTTTAAAAATTAACAATACGGTGATGAACATTTTTTCTTTCCATCTAGTCCTGGTTTTGTTCCTTTACATACTTGAACACCATAACCATTACTATAAGCTGAGGGGTGAACTTTAAATTTTCCTTTAGCAGCAGCTAATCCTCTAGCACAAAGTTTTGTTCCCGTTTTTTTTCTACCTTCGTAAATGTCTTCGTATTCCGCTTCTTCGATTTCCATCTCATTTTTTAAAAAATCAAATACTTGGTCCATATTCGTTTTAGCTTCTGAAATATGGTCGTCAGCCCAATCATGACCATTTTGAATAATTTCATTAATTTTTTCAGGGTCCATGTCTAACATCATTTCGATTTGTCTTTTCATTTGTTGTAAATTTGAAAAGAACATATAATTTGCAAGTTCAACCTCCTGTTCGATAAGAACTTTTTTTACGATTCGGTTTAAATCTGATTCTGTTAATTTTACTATTTGTTTCATATTATGTAGTATAATTTTGTTTTTTATTAACTATGTTAAATGTTAATTGTCTCTTATAAGTATCTTTCTCTCCCGAAGTATTCACCTGAATATCAACATAATATTGATTTGGTATTTTATCTCTCATATCAAATATGAAATAATACTCATTTGGAGTTCGGTTAATCGGAGTCCAATCTTGGACTAAAACTTCGGTAGTTCCTTCCTTCACATACACTCGATAAAATGCCGAAACATTTTCTAAAGGTGCTTGTCCGGTATAAGCCTTTTTAATTGTAACCCCAACCTTTCTAATGTCGGTATTAATAATTTGTTCATTTTGTAATATACCATAAAAATCAAACCCGTATTTTGATGGTTCTTTTGATTTGGAACCTATTTGTATTCCTGCAGTATATTGTTGTAATGTGAATTGATTTGTTACATTTGGAAGTGATTGTCCGTTAATTGTTAACCCTGACCACACATCATAGTATTGACAAGGTGTTGGAGAACCTGAAAATCCATTTGGAACTATTACTTCATAAATCCCTTTTGTTCTCAAACAAGTTGACAATGTTGCCATTCCTGTAACCGCATTTCCATTTCGGTCTTCAATTCTAACAACAGGATTCGAGTCTAAATTCGCAAAATCACCATTTTGATAAATGTATAGATATAATTTATTTTGTTGACTCTTTAGAAATAAATTTCTATCATCAGTAACTAAATCATTATATGTTGTCTGTAAGAATGGTTGATAAAATGTTTGAGTGTGTCTTGAAAAGAAGGCAACACTATAACTATCGGTAAGACCTGTTATATTTTCTATTTGAGGTAAGTAGGCAATTCCCCACCCTGTAACTCCGGTTATGGTTCCATTCAATATTCCGTTTATTTCATTGGTCATATCCATCTCAAGATTTTCGTTCCCTAATTCAAAATGTTGTCTGGCTACGATAGTTAACCCTGAGTAATTTACAGAACCTTCATTCTTATTGTTATATACTCCCGGTTGAGACCAATTACTAATAGTGGTTGTTTGAAACCAATTGGATGGTCGAGTCGAATAAGCTCTACTATCCACGTAAGTTAATGGAGTTGACCCACCAGATGGCGTATTTTGAGCGATATTAAAATCGGTGTAATCGTAACCGACACCTTCATCCCAAAGTTGAGGATTACCTGTACTTCCTGATGTTTTTGGAATTCTAAATAAAATCAAATCAAATGAAGTTGCTCGTCTTCTTTCATTTGACATAAATGTATTTAACAATTCATTATCAAATGATGAAGTATTTGTCATGAATAGAGAGTGAGTCATCCCTGTTGTGCATCCCGTGGAAATAACACCTGATGCAATATTTTCTTGTAATAAATCTAAATCTAAATCGAATAAAAATCGGGTGAATCCATAATTTGGAACAACAAAGTTTGATGCTCCAAAATTCAACTCAATAACAGGGTTTCTTCCTGTATTAACCAATGAATTTGATATGATTGTATTATTCTTATCTATGTATGACCTTAAAATTGACATTAATTTTTATTTATAAATATCAATTAAGTCGAATATTTTTATTAAGAATTTTTGTTGATGCGTTTTGTAGTTCAGTCAGGATGTCTTGAACATTAGAACCATCTTGAGTTATTGGTACAGGTGCCAATCCAGGATAAGCGTGAGTATGAGTTAAAAGGAATCTAACAATTAAATTAATTAATTCTAAAAGTTCTTCTCCTCTGACTAAACTTGAGGTCTTTGGTAATATTTCATCAACAAATTGGTCCAAACTAATCCCATATAATGTATCATCAAAATTAATCTTACCTTTTCCCGGAATTGAGGAACTATGTGATAACAAAAATAAATTATCACTTGCCAATGCTCCATATGTGGATGAGTCGGTTAAATAAGATGATTGAGGAACTTTAGTTGATTTAAAACTGATTGGCGTTCCCACTTTATCTTGAGCATAAATTAACCCATAACCACCTTGTTTAAGCGCTGGTTGGAGTTTAATTTGATTATAGATGTCGGTTACATTTTTTAATGCAGATGAGGTTTGAGAAGTTGTGCCGGTTGTTGGTACTGAAGTTTTTAAAACATTATAAGTTAAATTATTCGGTCTATAGAAAATTGGAAATTTATTATTTGAATCTGTAAATAAAACTTTACCTGTTTTTGTAACATTCAATGAATTACAAGTTTGAACAAAAATATTTATAAACTCGATTGTCTCCTGTTTAGTTAACATACTAAAACTTTCGGATGCAACCATTGATTTTAAATTTTCATTCAAAACACTTCCTATAGTTAAATTTTTTGAGTTAGTTGAGATGTCATTTTTTAATCGATATAAATAAACCGACCCTGTAAACCTATCTTGAGTATTTTCAGGGTTAGTAATGACCCACTCAATTAAATAATTAACTGAAACCACTTGTTCGTTAATCTCTGAAACTATTTTATCGGGTTGTTTAATTTTCGATAAATTAAATCTTGATAATTGTAAAAACCCTCGTTGAGAATTGGAGCTAGGTATAACGTTTGGTTGTAAAGAATCTCCTTTAAATTTACCAGCCCTAACTAATACTTCATTTTCTTTAACAACTACATCCGCACTACCACGACCAAGTAATGCGTTGTCTCCCGGTTCAGGGAATACACCCTTATGTATTGCGGAATCAGTATAGGTACCGTCTTGATTTTTTAATGGTTTTGGTGCGGCGAATTGAGTTCCAATACCCGTAAATTTATTACCTCCTTGAAAATATTCAAATTTAGTTGCGGTAGGAGTTGAAAAATTACTCTGAATATAAAATTGATTCTGAAATTTATAATCTTTATTTAAATAAATTAGTTGAATAAATTCATCTACCTTAGGGACTTGATACATAAAGTAAGGTAGTAATGGTAAAAATATGAAAGGGTCTCTTAGAGTCCACTTATCCTTTTCTTCATTCCATATTGGATTATTGATTGACCTAATAATATCCTCATAACTACCCATATCTGAAGGAGGATTCAAGAACCTTGCTCTAACCCGACCTAACATCATTGGGTCTTGATTATCAATAACTACCGCTTGAAAAAGTATTGTATTATCTTGCATTATTTTCGTGTTTCGTATTCTGATAGTGTTTTATTATACAATTCCTCAAGTTTATCTAAATAAACGGTCATATTGATTATATTTGTTTTAGTGGTTTCAAAATCAGTGGTTATTTTATCCATAACCTCAATTAACCTACTATTAGGTAAATTCTTTAAATCATTAACTTCTTTTAAAATTGTTTCAAATTCTTCTTTATTCATAATTTTATCTTTTTTTACCAAATACCGGAAATATCCCAAAAGGGGTAATCACTGTTGATTCAACCTTACTATTTTCTGCATCTTCCGAATCGGCACCCCTATGATTCATTAAACTATAGATTCCCATTAAATTAGGTGAACCATCAGGTAATGGACCGGTTGGGATTCCAACAGATTGTAATAATTCTATCGTATTTATAGTTGACCTCTCAGGTGAATAACCCGGTAAAAATTGGGTCAACAATAATAAAGGTTGCGGGATTGACCCATCAGGACGACCGAAAATTGTTTTTAATAATAGTAATATATTATTAATTAATGACTTACATTTACGATAATCATCTATCAATTGAGATAATATTAACAGTATATCAATTAATCTTAATATTATCTTATATTTTTTTAATTTTTGGGTTTTTACAACATCTGTGATTATTGAACCCAAAAGATTTAGTATGTCTTTTTTAAGTTCCTCATATAAAACACTTAAAAATATTGCACCAATTCTGGACACTACCTCAACATTAAAACTTTTAAATACTTGTAAAAAATCAGTTGAGTTATTAACAATATTATTAACATCGCCGAGAGATGTATTACCGGATTGGACATAAGTATTTGCTGAAGTTACATTTTGGTTATAATTATTTTTTGCCTCACTCTCAACAACTTGAAGTAATATGAAAATAGGTAATAAAACTTTTGGGCTTAATACTGCTGAGGCAACCGCTAAAGGAATTTGTTTTAAAAATTCTTTATTAACCGCTAATTCTAAATTGAAATTTGTTGGTAATAACTCCTTCCAATCTGGGTTTTGATATATAGTATCTAAAATATTACTGATACTATTAACTTGTTGTTCCGGTGTTTGGTCATCTAATGTGTTTCTAAATTTAATTAACTCGTCAACTAATGTTTGATAATCAACTGGTAGTTTAACATTATCACAATCCACAAACTCCATTACCCCGTTTTGAATATTTGAAATTCGTATATCAATATTTCTTAAATCAATATCGGTCAATTCGAAAAATGAATTATCCACACCATCTAATTCCGCAATTTTAGAAATACCACTAACATCAATTTCTCTTCTACTGTCAAAACAAAGTCCCAATATTCTATTAAGAATTGTTTGAAATTTTGAGTTTTCACCTATTGTGCCAGCACTTTCACTACCTTGAATACTAATTGCTCCGGATATGACATTTATTAAAATTTCGGTAACATCAACACTATCAACCAATTTAATAGTTGAATAGTAATCGTTTAAAAAATCACCAACTTTATTTGGAGTCGGTTTATCTATAAGCATGACTTGATAACAAGGTTGATTGACATTAAATTGGTTTGTTTCGGAATAAGCAAAATCAAATAATGGTAAATTTGAAGTTCCTTGATAAAATTTTCCGTATTGTTGGTAAAAGGATTGTGTTGTGTTTAATTGTTCCCTTAACGCTTTGTTCATGGGGAATGACAACGGTCCTAAATAAGGTTTAAATGTACCATTTTGAACTGAAGGTTCTAGTTTTTCAAACGATATTTGACCTAATTTACTATCAAGAGGTGTTTTTAATAATGAAGCTAAATCTAAAGATTGTACAGGAACATAAATTCCTTGACCAACAGGGAGAGTAGATAATTGGTCTAATTGTAATTGTAAAGTTGTTTTATCATAACCAACAAATGTTTGTTCTTGAGAACAACCAAGTGATTTGATTGCACTTTCGGTTATAATTTTTCTTACGTCAGGTTCGATTTTTACTACAACATCTAAAAATTTTTTTTTCAAATATTTTGTGGTACCAATACCGCTACCGTTAACAATATTGATTAAATCTAATACTTGGTCTGATGATGTCGGTTGATTTCGAGTATATCTTTTTTGGTCTTTGGTGATATTCTCTAACGATGTGTTCAACTCCGCCTTTGATTGGGCAAATGAGTTACCCGCAGACCTTTTTAATTGTTTTGCGGCAGAAGAAATCTCAATATAAGATTTTAATGAATTAATCTGACTTTTAGCACTACCAAAACTTGCATTTAAATCTGCCATCTATTACTTCATTTTATACATTTCTTCGTCATTTGCAACATCCTTCTCAATTAGATTTTGAATAAGGTCATCATCTAAATCTGCAAGTGAAAATGATTCATTGTTATTGGTATTTGATTTTTCCCATATACTGGATTGTAATTTTGACAAACTAATCTTTTTTTCAACACAATCATTAACGATTTTTTGTTGTTTCTCAATGACAGGACCTATTTTAGTCATATCAGATGGGTCTTTTAACATTGATAACATTTTATTTTGAATTCTTATTGCAGTTTGTCTCTGTTCAACAAGCTCATTGTAAATTTCCTGCATTAATGCTAAAATGGAGTCTTTAGTAAAATTAATTTCTTTTCTTTGTGGTCTAGGCATACCTATAAATACTTTTTAATCGGTTTTCATTTTATTTTGAATCAAAATATATAATTTTTTGAATCTTTTCATAGAACTTCGTATTTCTTTGGTACTAAGATTTGTCATTTCTCTTAATGACAATAAGATAATATTTTTATTGAATTTATTATTATCCGCACTGGAAAATATGGTTTCGTAATTCTCAAATAAATCTATCAGGGCATAACCTAATTTTTTTTCATTGTCACTTAGATTCTCACCTTCAATAAACAATTTTAATTCATTCGAATATTCACCAATAATTGTACTAGTGTCTGTATACTCTTCATCTATCCTATACGTCATATCAGGGCGTCGCTCAATACTTTCGGATACGTCCTCATATGAAATTTTTCGATTAGTTTCTTTTTGGTCTTTTATAATTTGACCCATCAAATAATTTTTACATATAGTTCCAAAATAAGAATACGCCTTCTTTTCTTTTGATGGTTTAAATTTGTCGACCTTAGTCATTAAAAATGAATGAGTGTCACAATGAATTTCGTCAAAGTCCATATCTTTACGATATAATTTATATCTTCTTATGATTGAAGATATCATTTTATCTAAAGGCGCCTTTAAAAAGTCATTGTATATTCTATTTTTTTCTTCAGAAGTTTTTGCGATTAAAAATTCTTTAACCGCATCCTCTTCTCTTGTGTCAAAATAATTTACATTTACGGTCTTCCTACCTCTTTTTTTCGATGAAGTATCTTCCGTTATTGCTGATAGGGTGTCCTGCATTATTCATTTTCAACTTGATAATTTATGTTTCTATCTTCTACAAAGAAAAATTCTTTTTTTGCCGTTTGAACCCAAAATTTAACTTCATCTTCTAACATTTTGTTTTCACCATGTTTATAATTCCAAAATATTGAACCTTCTCTCATATTAGTGTGTTTATATCCAAGTTTAGGTATTGACATAATATGAACCGAATTATAAGTTAATCTTAGTAAAAACTCATAAACAAAAGTTAATTTAATTGAAGGTTTAAAACCACCGAAATCCTCAATAACTTGTTTTTTAATTACTGCACCTGCAGTTTGGAAATTTTGATAGTCTTGTAATGTTTCATTAGTTAGTACTCCCATTTCTTGACTGAAGTTAGCGGCAAATGTTGCTTCGTTAGTAAACCCTGCAAATACTCCTTTCTCATCGGTTTCAACGACAACCGGTAAAAATACTTTAGATTCAGGATATGATTCGATATATTTTTTAACATTTTTAAACCAAATTGAGGAATATTCATCGTCAAATTCAAAAAGTGATATCCACTCACCTTTAGCCTTTTTAATTCCGTAATTAACCTGTTCAGCATAACTAGGTTCTTTATCCCATAATAATTTAACAACGTTTAATGAACCAAAATCATAGTTGTTTAAAAATTCGATTAACGATTCTTCAGATGTGTGGACAATAACTAATTCCTCAACACCTACTGATTGATTATTGATTGATGTTATTGCTTTTTCAAAATATTCATTAAAATCTCTAGATTTAGACGATTTTATCGGTAATATAATTGATATTGATAATTTATTTTCCATATTATTCTTCAGTTTTAGATATTTGTTGTTCGAATGAGTCAGCTCTTGTATTTAAGTAATTTTCAAATAATGAAATAACACTAGAGTCAAACTCTTGTTTATTAGTATAGGATTCTACCGTCTTCTTCATATTATCATAAAGTTCAGGTTTAATATTATCTTCTAACCAATTTTGAATAAAGTCAGCAATGAAATCACACATCATTGGTTTGTTTGTTACCCATATCCCATTGTCTTCGTTCATCCATTCAGGTTGAATGTAAGGAACTTTCCCAATAACAGGAACTCCTGATGCCATAGACTCTAATGGAAAAGTTCCAAAACCGCTTTCATCGTCAATCCAAACACTCATAAAACATTCTCTTAATGAATTACCAAACTCTTTTTCTGAAAGACCTCTTAAATCTCTAAAAGTGAACCATCTATATTGAGGGAATTTAAGGTAGAATGTTTTAATTATATTAATTGTATCTGATTGGTCTTTAGTATGAACACCAATAATTGGCATCGGTGGAAGATTCTTAGGGTAAAAATTATCAGTTATTAAAGGTTTGATTATGTCAAAAGACGATTGTCTCATTACTGTCTCAATATACTCTTGTTGTTTTGTTGTTGTAGTTAAACATTTGAAAACACCATATTGAGCCCAATTTTGACCAGGTTGTAATGTCTCAACAATATGATTATAGTTTTGAGTTAAAACAATTTTACCACAAGGTAAATTTTTAATTTGTTCCATAACATAACCAAATACCTCAGGAATGATTATGAAATCTTCCGGTGAAATTTCCAAATTTTGGCCTTCAATTGACATGTGAGGTATTGACATATATTCCTCATCTAACCAAGCAATAACACCTGCATATTCTTTTTTCTCGTGGAGAATTATAGGGTTAAAACCTGCATCTAATAGCGATTTCGCCATTTGATAAATTAATCTAACAGAAGCTTTAGCATTTCCTTTGGTGTCTTGAACAAGAAAATAAATTCTTGATTGTTTTTCCCTTAGGTTCTGTATCGATTTTTTTACTTTTTCATTTAATGATGTATCCATTTTAATATCGATTTATAAGTTTTTTATTTAATAAGCTGTTGAATGCAATCCTAAAAGGTATGCTGGTATTACCTCCTGATTTTGAACTTGAGTTCAAAATTTTATCATCAATGTCATTATGTTCAGTTAAAATAGTGTCAAATAACATTTTTACCATTTCAAATTTTAACATATTAATTTTTACTTCTGTTTCACCAGAAGATACATTTTCGAAATTTTGGTCTGACATGTCCAAATATTCCTCCACTTTATCTAAATCAATAAAGTAGTTTTCACCTAATACTTCAATCATAGTTCTTTTATTTTATTTTGTAATTCCTTTAATTTTGTTATTGAATGTTCTACATTAATTTCTTGATTATATGATGTTTCATATTTAATAACAACTTTATCTTTAGGATGGTTTAATAATAAGTTAGGATTCGCGGTAAGTAAAACATCTATTGATTCCCACATTGAATTTATTGTTGATTCACTATAAAATTTAACTGTTTCAACAAGACAACCAAATTTTGATATGAAAAATAATGAAGCTGGTTTTGATTTACCCATTTCATCGGAAACTATCAGAATATCATGATTATCTCTCGTATCTAAATAAAAGTCATTAAAGTCCATCATACTTGAAGTTTCTACTGAACCTGCGTGACCAAAAATTTCCATAGTGTGTTCCTTGTATAAAAAATTGTACAATTCATCTTCATCTTTAAACTTAAGATGTTTTGAAATATCTAAAGTTGTTAAATCAGAAATTACTTCGTAATCAGATTTTTCTTCGTCTTCTTTGAATGGGTTTTCTAAATACCACTTCTCATACTCTTGTTGTATTTTTTTTAAGGTATCTCGTAATACTCCATTTAATTCTATTGCGATTCTCATTCCGTTTCGTTATCGTATTTTTGTAAAATTTTACTAATTAAAGGATTTCTAACAATATCATTTCTATCTTTAAACTCAAAAGTTGAGACGTATTCATCATTTCTAAACTTTTCCATTGCATCCCATAACCCACTATGAGTTTTATTTTTATATCTATCGGATTGTTCAACATCTCCTGATATGAAAAATTTACTATTAAACCCTATTCTTGTCAATAGTAGTTTCATTTGACTTGGAGTGGCATTTTGACCTTCCTCAAAAATTAAAATTGAATTGTCAATATTCATCCCTCTCATAAATGCCAAAGCAAATACTTCAATAACCTCAATTTCTTTTAATTTTTCTCTATTTTCTTTACCGATTATTTTGTTTAATAAGTAATAAGATGGGAAAATATACGGGTCTAATTTTTCTTCAACATTTCCGGGTAAACTACCTAATTTTTCTTCAGCCTCTACTGCTGGTCTAACTATAATAATTTTTTCATATGGAGTGGTTGGGTCTGCAAGTAAATCTACCGCAGCTTTCATTGTTATGTAACTTTTTCCAACCCCTGCTGGACCAGAACATATTGTAATTTCACTTGAGACTAAAGTATCATAATATTTCTTTTGATTTACAGTTAAAAATTTTTCTTTAGTTTTTTTCTTTAGAATTGTACAGATTAATTCTTTTCTTGTTTTAGTATTTACCTCTTGTCCTGTGGTTGCAGTTGAAGATGGTCTTTTAGCTCTAGGATTCCCCATTTAAAATTTTTTTAAGTTTATTGGTAATTAACATAATCTTTCTGTTCTTGTATTTCAGAATTAGTTAATTGATTTATTGTATTTTTAATAGTAAACCTAATATCGTTATTTTTATATACTAATCTAGATAACTCAATAAATTTATTATCGAAAATGTTTTGAGATTCAATTATTCTTAATTCATCTTCAATTTTCCACAATGTAGTATTAACATTAACTAGTTGGTGATATAACTCTAAAAGTTTTTCATCGTTTAAATATGAAGATGAAAAATTATATAACAATTCAAATTCTTTATTAATAAACTCTAATTTAGAGTTATCAGATATCATAGTTTGTTTTATATATAGGATTGATAATTTATCGATTAATTCTCCAACACTAACAGGGATTTGTATCATTATTTATTAGTTTTATAATAATTTATCCAATATTCAATCATTTCATCTAACATTGTTTCAAATGTATATTCCGGTTCCCACCCTAATTCAGTCCTAATTTTTGTTGAATCTCCTTTCAAAAATTTTAACTCTTCGGGTCTTAAAAATTTTAAATTTTGGGTAACATATTGGTTATAATCTAATTCAAGTTTTCCAAAAACATATTCAACCATCTCTCTAACTGAGTGAGTCTCTCTTGTGGATACAACAAAATCATCAGGTAATTCGTTATTTATAATTAAGTGCATTGCCCTTACATAATCTTTAGAATGACCCCAATCTCTATATGAATCCATATTACCCAATTCAAGTTTATTCTCAAGACCTAATTTAATTCTAACCGCAGTTTTAACAACTTTATTTGTTACAAAGTTAGACCCTCTTCTTGGTGATTCATGGTTAAATAAAATACCATTACAAGCGTGTAAATTATATGCGTTTCTATAATTTTTAACTATGTTATATGCAAATACTTTTGAACATCCATAAGGGCTGACCGGTGTCATCCTTGTAGTCTCTCTCTGAAACCCATCATCATCAATTGAATTCCCGAACATTTCGGATGAACTTGCTTGATAAAATTTTGCATTTGGACATGCTCGTCTATAGGCTTCTAATATGTTAAGAACCCCTAACGCATTTGTTTGGACGGTAAATTGTGGTATTTCATAACTAACCCTAACGTGACTTTGAGCTGCGAGATTATAAATTTCGTCAGGTTGTATTTCACTTAGTAATCTTTCTAAACTACCCTGGTCTAATAAATCGCCATAACTAATTTTTAATTTTTCTCTAATTTCATCTGAAAATCTATTTTGTTGATTTTCTGATACCGAATTTCTTCTAACAATACCATGAACTTCATACCCTAAACCTAAAAGGTATTCTGATAAATAAGAACCGTCTTGGCCGTTAATTCCTGTAATAAATGCTTTTTTCATTTTTAGTTATTTAATATTTTTTTAATTATGTTTGAAACATCAGTATAATTGGTGTGGTTTCCACTATCTTCATGAATTTCAGAATCTTTATTTACATTATCGATTAGTATAATACCTCTAGCTGCGTCTTCAGGTGTCATATACATATGATAACCCATGATTGTTATGTGTTCATCATCTGTGTAGGGGGTATTTAGATTTCTACCATCATAAGATGCCAATTTTAACCATTTATACGCTTCTTCATCATCCGTTAAGATTATCCCACCTTTACCAATAGGTATTCTTTTTTTCATTTGAAAAGAAATTACTTGTAATGAATTATCGCCAATATACATATCTTTAGTCCATCTAACAGCACCGTCCCAAACTCTGCTACCTTTTAAATGATAAACACCTGACCACTCAATATCCTCAAATTCGACTTTTAACCCTGAATGAATAATTTGCATTGGAGGTGAAATATAAGTTTTTGATGGGATTGTTATTGTGGTATTTTCATCAATTTCTTTAATCGATTTTAAATATTGTAACGACAAAAATATTCCGTGACTGCAACAATCAACCGAAACTGCATATTTTGAACCTGAAAACTTTGCAACTTTTTCTTCGAACATTGTCACAACGTCTCTAGGGTCATCCCAATGGTAACCTAATTCTTTTAATTTATCTAATTCGGGTCTTTGAAGTTCTTTTGGGACCTTACCTATTGGCCATGGATTATAATTAATTTTCATATTCTAATTATTTCTTTTATGTTATTTGAATGTATTATTGACGCGTTGATTAAATTACTGGTCCTACATATTACTTTACCACACTTCGACAAGAGTAACATTTCAATGAATGACTCAACCCAAAACTTCTCATTTTTAAAATTATCAATTTGTAAAATAGTTGAGTCGTCGTTTTCTTTTTCACACCTAATCATTTTAGGGACATATTTTATCTTATTCCCAAAGATTTCTTTTAATTTTTGAATACTTTCATGGTTATCTGATGCAATAAAATAATCTTTATTAGTATCCATATTAGAAACAAAATTTTCAAAAGTTAAAACACCATATTGTTTCTTATGATGAATATTCATATCAGTTAGTCTTAAATGAACACCAATTGTGTTTTCATTAATATTGAATTTTTTAACGTATTTATTCACTTTATCAAGTATGGTTTGTTTAATTTTAATTTTTTCAGCCAATTCTTTATAATAGTTAAAATTTATCGAATTTTCTATAGGGTTTTTTTTATCATATGTTCCTAAATTTTCACAAAATATTTTAGTAAATGTGTTTTGTATTTCTTGGTCTAAAACAAAATCAAACGCATTTGGGATTGTTCTATCGTCTATGATGTTTAAATAAATTGAATCAAAATCGTATTTTATGGCATTTTGCACTCCAAACATATATTTTGAAAAAATACCTCCAGCGTCAATGTCAAATATATAGTTCATTATTTTTAAGTTTTTCACCTAATTTAATTATTTTTTCACCATCAATTTTTTTTACTAAAACCGCAGGATTACCCTTATAAACTCCCCATTCCTCGGTATCCCCAATTAATAAACTACCCGCAGCCAATAATACACCCTTACGTAAAATAGAACCTGGTAATACTATTGCATTACTACCTATATTAGAATATTCTTCCATAATAACTGGTTTAATAACTTGAGTTCCTTTGTATTCTTCAGGTATCATAGCTCCAAATAACCCACTATCATCAAATCTGTCAGAACCACAGATAATTCTGGCTCCTGCCATGATATTATTAAAACCTTTAGACTCAAATCTACCTTCACTACCACCGATTATTGTTACATATGGTGATATATGAGTGTAATGGTTTAGTGTAACATTTGTTGAAATGTATACACCTGCGTCCACCGCATTGTGAGAACCATTAATTATTAATTCTCTTTTTATTATAGCTCTTTCGTCTACAAAATTATTATTACCATAAATTTTAATCATTATTCGATAAAAGTTTTGTCTAATGATTGTCCTTCGTAAGGTCCTGTTTTATATTCGTATACTAAAGTATTATCTTCTAAAATTACATAAGTGTGACCTCCTTCAAGAGTGAATGACGCGTCACCCGGATATAATATTGGTTCCGCAATTACTTGGTCATTAACATCGTAAAAAACACATTTAACGGAACCCTCAATCACAACCCAACTTTCTTGAGCAATTACATTTCGAGTTCTTTCTTTCCAAATATGTTTGTGAGGTTTAAAAGTTTTACCCTCATCCATATTAAGAATTGCACATTGTATGAAATTATTTGTAGGGACAATTTCATTTCTGCCCTTAACTAAATCTTCTTTTCTAACAATAATGTGTAATAATTTGTTAGGGTCTACTTTTGAATATATATTTTCCATGTTTTATATTTTTATCCAGTTTTCAGGTATTATATCATTTGTATTTTCACCAACACCACTACCGAACCATAATGTTGGAGATACGACTTTTTTATTTTCATTTTTATTTAACCATGCCCCCCACCATGAAAATGATGAATTTGCAATTATGTTATTATTACATCTGGTCATTAAAAACAATTCAATATAATCAATTTCACTGTCGATGTAAATAATATTATCACCGACGATATTTTCTTTACACCATTCAATATCATCTGAAAAGACCAAAAAATAATCAGTATCATCTTTTAAAATTCCCATCGCCTTTTCATAATACGATATAGTTTGTGTGGGGTGATAATCCGGCATTTTTAAATAATCCCCACGTCTTACGTGTAGTGAAGTTGTTCTACCGGAATATTGAGGATACTTTTCCCCTATTATTTTTTCAACTATTGATGGTTCCTCAAACAATTCGAATATCTCAGTCTTTGCATTATTAAAATATTTTTCACTTTGGAAAAAACCTTCAATCAAATAATCTTCATTATTCAGTGGTATTTCATGATAGTGAAACGGGTAATGAATATATTTTAGTTGACGTGATGGAGGTGGGGATTGATTGATTTTACCCACAATTATTTTATAATCCTCAGCATGTTTAAGTTTAGAATTATAAAAATTATCTTGATTTAAATACTTCAAGTGTTCATTTAGGTTTGGGAATGAAGTGGTCATTCCATATCGTTTAGCGATACCCAACGCTCCCGCAATTTGGAATAACATGTTTGCTAAACCGCCCTTAAGTTTACAATAAATCATATCTATAATATACTATTTATATCGTGTTTTTTAGTATTAAAATTACTTTTACCGTGTAATCGGTGTAAAACTAACACTTCATTAACATTTATTATTTTTTTATTATTTCTAATTAATTTTAACCAAAAATCAAAATCTTCAATCCCATCTAAATTAGTTGACCAACCGTTAACTTCTAAAGCACATTCTTTTTTAAAAATAGCACTCGTGTTTGCAATGTTATTATCTCCTGATAATGATTTTATTTTTATTTCATCGTGGTTAACTGCTAAATTTGGGGAACCTATTATTTTACCGGATTCAGAAATATAGTTAATTAAACTACCTATTACATCAAAATGTTCGATAAATTTAATTTGAGTTTCTAATTTTTGAGGTAACCAAACGTCATCATCATCTTGAATTCCAACCCAATCATATTTTGCAACTTGTAACAATTTGTTTAAAGTTTTAGATTTACCTTTATCATTACCATAGTCAAATATTTTTATCCTGTTATCATTATAGTTTTTTAGGATATTTTTTGTTGCTTCATTTTCACCATTTAAACCTATTAAAAGCTCAAAATCATTAAAAGTTTGGTTTAATATTGAATTTATTGACTCTTCGATAAATTTATGTCCATTAAATGTCGCTAATAATATTGATATCATTCTTGTCTAATTTCCACATTGTTTTTATCTAACGATAATAATTTTTTTTCAAATGGTATATTCATTAATTCACCATAACAATAACTAGGTGATAAAATTATTGTTGGTGGGTTATTAATAAAATATCTATTCATATGACTTTCGTCGTGCCAAATTGCAACTACCCCATTATTAAAATCGATGTCTATGTTTTTATCTATTTCTTTTGCCATTTTAAGAAACCCATTTTTTGAACCCCCATTAAAACCCCCTGCAAAATATTGCATTTTTTCATTAGGTCCAACATATGCCAAAGATTGAGGTCTATGTTCCGGAGTGCCTCTTCTACCATAAAATCCTGGATGTTGTGTTGCAACCAACTCACCTAAAATTTCATCACCAAAATCACCTACAAATAACATATCTGCATCACAATAATAGAGATAGTCCATATCTTTTAGAAAGTCACTATTTTGTGTGAAGATTTTATATCGATATAACGTCATAAAGGGCCATGGCTTGTGTTCTACCGGAACCATAACCACATTTCTATTCGTCTCTATGGTAAAATCATCTTTATTTGTAAAAATAAAATAAGTAACATCTTTGTCAGTTAAAAAATGTTTATCGGCACTAGTTATTAAACGTTGTAGAAATTGTGTGTATTTGTTTGTTCCTATGATTAATAAACCAATTTTCATATTTATAATTTTTTATATATTTTTTTATTTCTAATTTTTTTTGCAATGTCAAAAACATTATTAAGATTAACCTTATGGTCGTTAATTGGATTCGATTCATTATAGACATATAAAACTTCAGGAATAAATTTAAAATGTTCTCCCCCTGACATCTCAACCATGGGGAACATAAACGATAAATCCCCTGCAACACCCCAATAATTTCCATTTGAATCTTTCAAATCTTCTACATCAATTTTCTTCCATAACCAAGATTTCCATGTTCTCATGTGAGATAAAGTGAATGTTTGATTTCTAATGTTTGTAAAATTTGTTGGAGGATTGGCAAATCCTGGTCTACCATCATGATATTTAAAAGACCCACTTGTCATCCATATATTTTCGTCCTTGTAAACTTCATTAATTAATTCAAAAACATTTGAATTAGGTAGCCAATCGTCCCCATCAACTTCAACACAAATCTCATCGTCGGGAATATCTAACCCCCTAATGACTTGGTCGTAATTACCGGGTTGATACATCTTAGTTTTGTTCTCAATAAGAATAAACCTACTATCATTTTTAATAGTATTCTTAATTATATTGATTGTGTTATCTGTAGATAAATCATCGGTTATATAACAAGTAAAATCTTTAAATCTTTGACTCATTATACTTAATAATGATTTTTCTATGAATTTTTCACAATTATACGATGTTGTTAATATTATCATAATTTAATTTTATATCCTTCGGGAGAAGTTCCCGGTTTAAAAAACTTTAATCTATTTTCGTAAGATTCACTTAATTTTAATAATTCTGACGGTATTTTACCATCATAATATGTGTATATTGTATATCCTTCAGTCAGTAAGTCAATACATAATTTTACTTCTGAGGATTCATTAAATACCATTTCTTTAAAATTACCTAAGTCACTAAAAATAAAAGGTATTGATTTATCAGGATTTGATTCAATAAATTTAATTTTAAGAAATTCGATTTGATAGTCATTATCGGATTTAATTGATGAAGGTAGTGTAGAATTAATATTCAAATCTTTTAAATATTTGATTAATGCTCTACTTGATTTAATTGTTGAAGGTTCCGTAAATCCATAAGTTTTTTTTAAGTATTTTTTACCAATTCTTGAAATACCTCCTATCGTATCTAAAACTAAATCCACTTCTTCGTTAAGGTCCATTTTTCCCATCAAATTTGATATTAAATTCGCGTATGTTATTTTTGTTGCTAAAAATCCATCAATACCTATTTTTGCAACTTCAGCAGATTTGATTGACATTAAATAAAGATAAACCGAATCAATATTGATTTGTCTATAAATTATAGATAAATCTTCTTTTATTTTATCATACTCAGAACCAATAATAATTGTGTTTGAATTTCGGAAACTATTAACTAATTCACCGTGAGTAATAATTGGAGGGTTGTATGCAACCTCAATATTAAACATTGACAATCTTTTTTGAATTTGCTCAACATCCCCAGGATTTGTTGTGGAACACACTACAAATTTTTTATCATATAACGGAATATCTAATGATGTCGAAGTAAAAAAATGTTTAGTTGTGTCAAATATTTTTGTGGTGTCATATGAACCTTCAATTGAAGACTTAATTTCGGCAAAAGTAAATATAATATCTGACCGTTTAATAACTTCAATTGGGTTGGTAGTTGCCGATAAATGAATACTGCTCAACAACAAACTTTGAATAAAAGGTTCGTTAGTTAGACAAACTTTTTGATTCAAATTATAAATAAAATCTTCATTCTCATCTGAAATTAATACATCATGTCCCTGTTCTTCACATAATAATCCAAATGCAAGTCCCACTATATCACATCCAATAATCCCAATTTTCATTTACGATAAAATTTTAATATATTCGTCTTTTATTTGTTGTGATACTTTTAAAGTGTGATATTTTTCAATATCTGATGGAGGGTCAAATTTTTCTTTTGATAAAATAAATCCACCCTTATCTACTTTGTAAATCCAACTTGATTTTCCGCACATCCAACTTTCAATTGTTGTTCTACCTAATTGAATTCCAGCTGTTTCATATGACTTTAAAATGAAGTCTTCAACTTTCCAAGTTGATGGAAAATGTTTAACATGGTCTTCCAACAAAACATTTTCCAAATAATTCCCATTGTTTTCACCAACTAACCAAAGTTCTTTTCCAAGTTCTCTGGTGTATTCAATTAAATCCAAGATTGTTTCTTTTCTTAAATAATCTATGGTACCAACAAACAAAACATAATTTTCTTCAGATACTGTTTTAGATTGGAACTTTTCATTATCAACAGGATTATAAATTACCTCAATCATTTCTTCAGGTATGTCAAAATTGTTAATCATGTGTTCCTTAATCTCAGGACGAATTGCAATGTATTTTTTAATTGTTGGGTCAACAACAGGGTCTTCTAATGAAATAACTTCTGAATGAATTGCACTTATCTTAGGTAATTCAGGATACATACTAAGTATTCTTTCCGCAACAGGTTTATGTTGAAAATGAATAATGTCGTAATCTACATCTGAAACTCTATACAATGTATTTGGTGTTGACGGTTTAAATCCTTCAGGTGTATTCATTCCCCATTGTCCGTCACCAAGTTTAAATCCAGGTGCGTTTTCAAATGAAACACATTTAATACCAAGTTTATTAGCCATATCAGTCACAGGACCACCAATTTGTGATAATACTGTAACACTACAGTTTAACTTGATTAAACTTTTTGCTAATTCAAAAACATATAATTCTGAGCCTGTAAAGTTTCTAAATGAGATACAAGACAATAAAACTTTTAATTTTCTATTTGGGTCAAATGGAATTTTTACTGGTAAAATTTCACTATATTTTTGGGCGAATAAATTTTTATTTTCTTCCCATTGTTGATTGGTTTGACCAATAGATTTGTGTGTAATTCTAATGTTTGAAATCACCCCAACCTTAACACCTTCTATTTGATTTTTAAAACAAAACCCAATGTCGTAAAAATGGAAACCTTTAAACTCTTCATCAAAATTATGTTTAATTCTCGACTTACTTAACGCAATAAAAACACCGTCAACGATAACTGTTTCTCTAATTGATTTACCCAAATCTTCCGAGTATTTTGATGTCCATTTTTTTCCACCACTCTCATGGTTTACAATACCAATCATTTTTCTTCGTACTTCCCACCATTGACCTGATGTTGGCATTTCAGTTGTCCCGGCAACCCCCAAAATCCCATAATCACTATTTTCAAAATGAGACTTAAGTTTATAATACCAACTTGAAGTGTCAAAATAAATGTCATCATGACATAATACGACTATATCAGTTTTTGATTCTGAGATAATCTCATTATAAACTTCAGATAAAGATTTCTCTCCATTATTAATTTTTTCAATCACCTCAACTTTTTTGAATCCTGAACTTTTTTTCAAGTATTCAATAAATTTTGGGTTATGTTCTCTTGTTGAATATCCTATTGTTATCATTTCTTAATATTAAATTATTCCAGTACTACCGAATCCATTATTACCTCTGTCTTTGTCCTCAACTTTATTCACTTGTTCAAATACAACATACTTTCCTTGAACAACAGGACATAAAACACCTTGACCTACTTTCATTCCTTTAGGAATTGTTACGGTCGTATTATTTGTGTTGAAAACAATCACTTGTATTTCTCCTGTATATCCTTGGTCTACAGTTCCCGGAGTGTTAAGAACCGTTAACCCTTGTTTAATTGCCAATCCGCTTTTAGGTCTAACTTGAATCTCATAACCTTCTTCAAATGAAACTTTTAGTCCTGTTGGGACTAAGGCTCTTCCAAATGGTCCTATAATTACTTCTTCTGCTGCATGTAAATCAAATCCCGAATCAGACGGATATGCATATTTTGGAAAAACAGAATCTTCATTTGTTAATTCAACTTTAATTATTCTTGTTTTTGACATCAGATTAATCTCGTCCTCCATGTCTTCAATTGAAAGACCTAACATTTCTTCTAATTCTTTTTGGTATTCTTCATCAGGTTCTATCCCTAATTCTGACTGAATTTTTTCAAATTGTTTGGCAATTTCTTCTTTTATTTTTGGGTCAAATGCCCCCATATTATTTAAATCTAACATTATTTTAATTCATTTAATTTTTTTATGACATCGATTAACACCGATACGTCTTTTTCACAATATTTTACAATACCTTCGATATCTTTTTTCCCCCAAAAAGCTTCATGAACTTTGTTTCCGGTTACTTCCATATTTTTAGAAGACTCAACACCTAAACATACACACATGAGTTCTAATGATGCGATTGAACCATATCCACCATATTGCCAAACTTCTTTGGTATCTAACGCTTTAATTTCCCATGGCTTAGTATCGTGTCCGGGTAATATTTTTGGTGGCATAATCCCATTCATTATCATTCGTTTTGCCAACATCGGAATATCAAATCCTTTAACATTGTGTCCACACAAAAAGAATCCTAATTCACTAACTCTATGTAATAGTTTTTGAACTTCTTGTAACATCACTTTTTCATCGGGATTACTAAATGATTGCATTTTGGTTTCCCCTTTGTCAGTTACGAAAGCAACACTTACACATGCAATCCTTGCAAACTCAGGAACTAACGCTGAGCGGTTAACAAACATATCCCCGACAGGTTTGTCGGCATCTTCAGGAAATCTTTTTTGAAACCAATCGTGGTAATTTTCAAATTGAAATGCCAACTCGGGTCTGTTCGTTTTGAGAGATTCCCAATCAGGTTGGACTCCAACCGTTTCAATATCTAAAAATAAAAGTTTTGTTAATGGTATGTTTATCATTTGATTACTGATTTATAAAATGAAGCTCTATCTTTTGTTACATTATTCAAGTCATATTTGTCCTTTACGGTTTCATATAACCTTTCACCCATATCTTTAACCATGTTTGGATTTTTAACCAATTTTTCAATGTACTTAGACCAATCAGAGTGATTTCTTTTTTCGTCAACCAACATAGCATTTCCATCAACAAAATTACCATGTTCTAAACAATGTTTCAAATCTATGGTATATGGCCCAATATTTGACGCGATAATTGCTTTCTTGTAAAATCCTGCTTCAATCACTTTCAATTGAGATTTCATTCGGTTAAACATGTGGTTTTTAATTGGAGCTAAAGATATATCAAATTTTGAATAATTCTTCGCATAAGATGTTACAGGTTGTGTCCAAACTCTAACATATGCTTCATTTAACTCATTTGGGTATTTTGTTTCTTGGGTATATTGTAACAAATATTTTTTATACTCTTCAGAAACCGTTGTAAGATTTTTTGTGAATATCTTCTCATATTGAGCCCAAACCGTTTCGTGAGGTAAGATGTTTCTTTTTTTATGTTCACCTGTTTGTTGATTAATCTCGGTCACAGTTCCTCTCGTATCAAATCCACATAGAACAAATTGTAGTTTGTCTTTACATTGAGAAATCCTTGTAAAATCTAATAATTGTAAATCGTGTAAATGTGATGACCCACCTAACCACCCAACTCTCATTCTATCTGATTCTATTGTAGGTTCTTTGAATTGAGGTTCATTTGGATTAATTGCGTTTGGAAAAACCACAACATTTTTATTGTATTTACGAATCTCGTCCGCAAATAATTCAGTTGTTGTTGTAACATATTTGGAAACTCTAAGATTTGCGACGATTTTTTCATTAATCTTATTAACTCGAATAATGTCGTGAATAGGGTGTTCTTTACCCGGCATCCAATAATCATCAATATCACAAATAGTTACAATTCCAAGGTCATTTAATTTTTGAATTAATGCGTGAGCTCTTTCAAAATCATGACCAATACTTCTATGATATGCAACGATTTGATACTCCTTCCAAAAGTTCATATCATCATATGATGGGTCATAAACTATATCAACATGGAATTCATTTCCGTATAAATTTTGTAGGAAGACATGAGGGTCAACTGACCTGAATTTACCCACACCTGTTCTATCAGATGGGACAACTAATACTTTGATTTTAGACATAATTAATTAATATATTTTTTTAAAATATAGTAATTTTAGTCTAAGAATAAAGGGGGGCTAAGATAATTTTTTAATTTTTGTCACTTTTCCTTCAAATACATGTTTACCTACTTTGAATGTAAAAACCTCATTAGATTTTTCAGAACTTTCAGTGATTAAACCATTCTCGTGTAATGCTTCATTTACCGCCTCATTAATCATCTTTTTAATTAAATCGTAATCAATACCCGATGTAGAGGATTGAGTTTGTTGTGTTTGTTGTTTTGGTTTTGCGGATTCAGGAATATAACTACCTTCATTTTTTTTCATTAACCTTGATGCCTTCTCAATCAACTCATTTGAAATAGTTGTTGTTTGTGATTGAGGTTGAGCAATCGGATGTTCCATCATTAACCTTTTAATTTCATCAGGTAACTTAGAATTTTTAATAGCGTCTACAGTAGGAACTCCAACAGGTTTTGTATTTTCTCTTGGTTCGTTTGAAACAAAAGGTTGATTTCTTTGTTGTGATTCGCCTAAAAATTCACTTGGAATATTATATTTTGCATTCGGAATGTTAAATGTTTCCGGAGCGTTTAATTGTTGTAACGATGTTGGTGGTAACCCTCCGTTTAAAGAATTAGAACTTTTTATTCCATCCGCTTTATCCATAATTGCTTTTGATAAAGCCAATTTTTCCATTAATCTATCCATATTATATTTATTTTCTTGTTATGTTGCCGGAGTTCCTTCAAATTTAGCATTAATAATTACACTAGTCATGCTTTTGTCTCCATTAAAATTATAATTAGGTCGTGGAGTATTGTAAATCTCACCAGTTGGTTTACTTGAAAGTATTTTATCTAATCTAAAAATCCTCCATCCGGGTAAAGGTTGTTCTCCTTTAAACCCTGTATAAGAAGCTCCTTCACTATCCCAAGCTCTTAAAATTTTGTTACCTGCTTTACTAACTCCTAAACACACAGGTTCAATTTGACGTAACCCTCTACCACCCGGTTCATCACCATCATAATAGATTATTAAAACTTTTCTATTTTTTATTGCATCAACAATACTATCGATTGACGCAATCTCACAAATTAAACCTTTTAATGCTCCTTGGAGTTTCATTAGAAATTAGGGTAAGTTTTAGATGGGTTAAATTTATTTTTAACAATTGTATTTTTACGTTCAGTTACATCTTCAATTGTTCCCGCCCCATTATTATATACATCTAAAAATATTCCCGTTCCTCTACCTTTAGAATCCCCATCGGCAAGAGCGTCTTTATTAACTGCGGAATATTCATTACCAACTCTATTATAATCGTTTCTAGGGATTAAACTTATTCTTTGTTGGTCTGAAAGTGCCGTCAATTGATTATTTTCTGTTTGATTTAAATTTACTGGAATTTGAGCTGGCATAGTTTTATAGTTTTGAAATTAATTCGTTTATTCTCATTAAACTTTCAGTAACTGCCGCATTGTATCTATCGATAGTTTTTGAATGTTCTTGAGATGGCCTTACATTTGTGAAGTCTTTTTTCTCATGAGAGTCAATAAATTGATTCATCATACCAGCGTTCATTTTATTTGTCTTGGTATTTTTAAGATAGTCTCTCATTTTTCTCAATTCGTCGTTAACCCAATTTTTGATTTCAATACCACCATTTAAAACAAATGAAGGTTCATTTTGGTTACCTTTAAAATTGTCAAAAAAGTTTTTAATTCTTTTTAATTGTTTATATGTTATAAATTTTTGATTTTGGAGTTCTTTGTTTCTATTGTAACCTTCAGTATTGTTGTTTGCATTTTTTACCCGATGAAAACATTTTTTCATGTGTTCCCTTTTATCTGAAGGGAATTCAATCTCCTTATCGTATAAACTTCTATTCACCTTTTTTTATGAGTTTAATTAAATCTTCTTTTGAATAACCATTTTTTTCAACATGATTCAAAAGAGATTTTAAATTTTTTCTAATTAATAATGGTAATTCATCAATGTTTTTACCCATTTCTTTTTTACCAACTTCAGAATTATCTGAATTTTTTTTACCCATTAGAATATCTTCAACAACTTTAATCATTTTTTGTTTTTGGATTTCAGATAGAGTTGCTCTTGTAACAAAATTTTTATCGTGATAATATTTTGATTTTTTATCTTTTTTTCCTGAAGGGTCTTTACCTTGTTGTTTTGTTCTATCCTTAGCTTCATCCGGTTCCATTCCCATCTTTTTTACTAAATATTTGTAAGTCTGAGCTCCGTCCATATCTTCAGTTTCCTCATATCCAAATGCGCCGGACATATCAATTTCACTAACCTCTTCAACAGATTCCCCATAATATGTTCTATAACCACGAGAAATAGGGTCATTCGTAATCCTTGCCGCTGCAACCGTTTGGTCCATAGTTTTATGTGGGTGTAATCTTGGGTCAAGAATCGGGATTTTAGAATTAGATAATGCTCCATCTAAATTTACCAATTCCTCTAAATCTTTTTTAAGACCTTTAGTTGTTTTAATTTTTTTCTCTTTGGCGACTTTCTTAAGATGGTTTTTAACCTTAACACCTTTACTTTTTTCAAAATGAATTACTTCGTCTTTTTTACGAGCTTCTGTTAAATTTTCCTCTACAGAGTAGTATAAAGAGTATTTGTCTCCCTTATCTCTTAGTAGAAAGTAGTATGGTGATGAATAAAATTCTGCATCTGTTGTAATCATCTCTTCTTTTTTATATATAAATACTCGCTTATCAGGTATTTATCATAGTATTATGGCATATCAAAATATTAATCAATATAATTTTAGAAGATTTGGTCTAAAACCGGTCAATGAAGTGACTGATTTATCTCTGGCGTCAGACGAAAAAAGTTACGACCAAGAAGTTATTTTTTCACCATTATTAATTGGGGAAGATGATGGTAATCGAATGCCATTCAAATTCAATTTTAATAGTAGTGGAACAACTTTATGTCAAACTTCGGCGTGTGTTTTCAGCGCAGATACAATTGTTTCAGAAAATTATTGGAATCCCACCGATACCGAC